>Ga0210384_10000450_pt1 | contig 63403 bp, 57 predicted proteins | sample IncBWH2MmetaG_FD_160574 | JGI IMG/M metagenome (GOLD analysis project Ga0210384, IMG submission 160574) | Forest soil microbial communities from Barre Woods Harvard Forest LTER site, Petersham, Massachusetts, United States - Inc-BW-H-2-M | ecosystem: Environmental > Terrestrial > Soil >...
TGGCGCATCGCGCTTCATCGATTCGCAGAAGTGTGTATAGGCCTTGTGGTGGCACTGATATTGTCGGTGGTATGGCCAGAACAGGAGGAAGTTCGTTTAAGCAGGACGTAAAGGTGGGTGTTGTGTAAAAGCAATGCAAGTAAACAATGGAAAGGCAGTTGGTGAGGCCGCGCGTGAGCCGGACATGGCAGTTGTGGTGTACGCATCGGAGAGCGAAGGCTTGCACATATTCCTCGACGGGGATCACACGCACACACTTGACCAAAGCTGAGCAGGTCCGTATGCGATGTGCAGTTTACTCACAATTGTGAGCGGCGGTCGGTCGGTCGATTGGCTGGAACTAATTCAACACAGGAGGGTGATTCAATGGAAGTAGTCGGATTGTTAGTCACTCTCGTAGCACGAGCAGGCAAGGAAGCTGATGCTGAGCCATTTCTAACACCGGGACCTGAACAGGTGGAGCCGCAAGTGGGAACCCTTGTTCCTGGCGATTTGCAACTTGGGGCATGAAAGTTCGGGCAGCCAGACTCTTCCGTGAGACCCGCCGGTATTCGTAGAAAACGTGGCTGCATTTCGATATCCGCATGTACCCAATAGTGGTACAATCGTACCCAATATGGGTACGCCCGCGAGAACGCTCTCGAATGTCCTCTTTAGCGGAAGCCGAAGGTCGATCCTCGCCCTTCTTTACGGCCATGTCGACGAGCAGTTCTACCTACGCGAAATCGCACGTCTCGCCGGAACAGGAATAGGGGCGACCCAGCGCGAACTGCGACAATTGAGCGAGGCCGGACTCATCCAAGATGTCCGTCGTGGTCGTCAAGTCTATTACCAGGCGAATCGTAAGAATCCCATTTTCGGCGAGCTCAAGAGCATCCTCGCGAAGACGTCTGGAATACGAGACATTCTTCACGAAGCGCTCACTTCGCTTAAGGATCGGATCACGCTTGCGTTCGTGTACGGCTCGATTGCACGCGGCAAGGAAAAGGCGTCGAGCGACGTGGATCTGATGGTCGTGGGCGAGATAAGTTTTTCCGATGTGGTTTCTACATTGGCTAAGATTGAGACGAAGCTGGGTCGGGAGGTCAACCCGACGGTGTACGGTCCGCGAGAGTTTAGGGAGAAGCTCGTCTCCAAAAATCACTTCTTGTCGACGGTAGCCAAAGAAAAGAAACTCTTTGTGATTGGAGATGAGCGTGAGTTTCGCCGATTGGGTCAAGAACGGCTGGCTCGTCGCGCATAAGAGCAGCAAGCAGGAGATCGCTAATCTGCTGGGAATTGTGGCGCGCGACCTGAAAGACAGCCAGGCAAAGGAGGTGTCGGACGATTGGCGGTTCGCAATCGCTTATAACGCGGCGTTGCAGGCCGCGACGGCGGCGCTTGCGGCCTCAGGGTACCGCGCCGGCCGTGACAGTCATCACTACCGTGTCATTCAATCGCTGGAACTCACCGTGGGGAAAGACTCCAAGTTCATTGGTGCCTTCGACGCATTCCGCAAAAAGAGAAACGTGAGCAGCTATGACATTGGCGGTGGAATCTCTCATCGCGAAGTGGAAGAGATGATCGGTATTGCGCGGAGTCTGCAGCATGACGTCGAGCAATGGATACGTACAAACCACGCTTCACTTCTTTAGGGAAATGATAGTTTCCTCTTCTTCGGAAACCGAAGCCTCCGTTCTGGCCATGGCGTTTCGCCGCTCCACATAGCGATCGAGTTCGAGCCGGTCGACCACGCGGCGCTTCCCTAGCACAAAGGAAGGTATGATTTTTTCCCGCAACAAGGTTTCGACCTGCCAGGTCGTTGCGCTCAAGTATTTTGCGGCGTCCTGAATACGCATGAGGCGCGGCACGACGATAGCCGGCAAAGACCCTCCAGGGTCTTCAGCCACGGGCAAAATAGCGATGTGTTTTGTCCTGGTCGTCATGGCCCACCCGGTCAGAGTCTCTTGCCATGTACTCTTGCTTGTTCCGTGCGCATTTCATCGGGGCCAATGTCCGTCCCTTGCATTTCTGCTTGTGCCTTCAAGACCGTGCGCCTCGCGTAGTATTCCGGATCGTGCTTGTCATGCGCCCGGTAGTCGGCGATGCGGCGCATCACCTCCTCGGGCGCGTCTCCTCGCGAAAGGGCACGTTTGGCGTACGCCCAGTCCGCTTCCGACTGGCTTCGGTGTCCACGAGGAAGAGAGCGTGTCGAGCCTGAAGAGTCGCCAGCAAACCGGGCCGAGTCCGGCGACTCGTCCTTCACCGTGAATTCCCGCAGCGAGTAGATGCGACCGGATTCCTGGCGTGCTTGAACAACAAATTCCCCGTCTCGCGCGTACTTGCGATTTACGAATCCGGGCACGCGCAACACGCGTGTGGCGTCGGTGGCCGCTGGATCGCCCCCGAAGTGGCTGACGAGAGAATGCAGCAGTGACTCCGCTTGTTCGAGGTCCGCACCCTCAATCTTCCAGATGACCTGATGCTTCGCCGGAGACGTGTCGAGCACGAAATTCGGATGAGGGACGTCGAGAGAATCGCGCACGTTCGCAAGGGCTGTCTTGGCGTCTTCGTCAAGGTCGAGGTAGACGTGGCGGATTTCCCGAATGCTCTCCTTCGTACGGCTTGTACCGCCGTCTTTCAGCGGATTCATACCGATGAAAACGTCGGAACCGGAACGATTCTGGTCGCGAAGCCAGTTCTGAAACTCTGGAGCCACAATGGTCTCGACGTTGGCAATACGCTGGAGCGTTTGGCCACGATGCCGGTTCACGAGAAGAACCGCCACATGGTCTTCTGGTTCGTGGAGGGCGAGGGTATATTCCGGGGCAGATAACGATCTCGACTGAAATTGGACATCCTGTTTCACTGACGATCTTCTTTCGCGTACACCGGCGTGAAATCGAAGCGATCCGCATCCGGGTTGTAGCCATGCAGTTCCAAGACTTCAGAAACGAAGCGCTTCCCCGGCCTGCGCTCGACATGCACAAGAATCTCGATAGAGTCGGCTACGTTCGTCTTGATTGCGGAGTACGGGAGTTCCACACCGCTCTGCAGGACGCAACTCGTGAACCGCGCGAGACCTTGCTTCGCTGAATTTGCATGGATTGTCGAAAGCGTGCCGGCGTGACCGGTATTCAGGAGTTGCAAGAGATCGAACGCCTCGCCGGACCGGACCTCACCCAGGATGATTCGGTCCGGGCGGTGACGAAGCGAAGCCTTCAAGAGATCGCGGATCGATACGGCTGGGACGCCGCTTTGCTCGCGGCGCGCTTCGAACCGGACGAGATTCGTCTGAAGCAGGTGCAGTTCCGCGGTGTCTTCGATGAGGACGATCCGTTCGTCCTCGGGAATGAATCTCGCAAGCGCGGCGGCGAGCGTGGACTTACCGCTGCCGGTACCGCCGCAGATCAAGAGCGACTTCTTTCGCAAGACATAGTCTTCGAGACGGTTGGCAAGCTGGCGGTCAAGCGTTCCGACGCGAATCAGGTCCTCCATATCGAAGTGGCGTGAATTGAACTTACGAATCGTCAGCGTAATTCCGTTGAGGCTACAGGGCGGGATGACCGCGGCAACACGGCTCCCGTCCGGGAGGCGGGAATCCAGAATGGGTTTCGATTCGGAAATGTCGTCTCCCAAGCGCCGGGCGATGTTCTTGACGGCAACGAGCAGCGAACGTTCGCTCAGCGAGACGCCTTGCACCTGTTCCAAAAACCCGCTCTTCTCGATGAAGATGCGGTCCGTTCCGTTGACCATGACTTCGCTGATGGAGTCGTCGAGGATGAGGTGCTCGATAGGTTTCAGGAACGGGAGGATCACTTCAAATCCGTTCATCACAAGGCTCCTTCCGCAAGCTGTTCGAAGTACGACTTGTTGGGGTCGTTGAAATAAGGCTTCAGGTAGCAGAACGTGGGCGGCATTGGATTGAGGCCGTCGTAGGCGATGGCGACGGACTGGGCGTTTCGCAATTCGGTGAACGTCTTCATGTCGAAGCGGAAGTCCGTCTGCGTGTTGTAGCTCTTCGAAGCGGTGATGTTGGCCTTGTGCGAAAGCGCCTTACCCGTCAGCAGGCTGACACGTGCGTCGTGGCCGCTCTCGGACAAGTTGTAGCTCACCTTCAGGCGGTCTTCGCGCCCACAGAGTTCGCTCGCGGTTCTTGCGGAAAAATCATCAGAAAGCGTCAGGAAAATCTTCGTGCGAAAGGTCTGGAGCAGTGTGCGCCAGCTTTCGCCCGGAAGTGTGGAGCGCAGCGAGCTGATGCTCTGGGTGGCGATGATGGGAATGCATTTGGGCTGGCGCGAAAGACTGAAAAACTTTTCATCTCCGGTAGGATCGCTTTCCCCCACGGTTGCGAAGTGCTGATACTCGTCGCAGAGGAACAGTACCTGCCGCCAGGGCTGCTCGGGACGCGCTTCCATTTCCGGAACGCGGTTGAGCACGGCGCGCTCGAAATCGAGCTTCATCATCACCCCAAGAGCCTTTGCCAGACCGGGATTCATCCCGATCGGGAAGTTGAGGCAGCAGACCTTGCCGTTGTTGATCAGCCAGGAAAATGAAGGAAGAGGCCGGCCAAAGTGGTTCGCGGCGTTTTTCTGCGGGTCATAACATTCGCGTTTGGGGCAAAAGACTTTTTTCACTTTCGGGTTGTCGTCGAACAGCGAGAGAAACACGGATATCCCCTCAACAATCGAGGTGCGCAGCTTCGGCTCAATCCTGCGCCAGTCCTCTTCAAACCAGCGCTTTACCGCCTGCAACTGATCGAGTTTGTCGGGGTCGGCCTGCGACGGATCGAGCAGCGAGCGGGACTCATAAGGGATGCCGCGTTTCCGAAGGGTCTGCCGAAGTTCGGGAGTCGCCGGCGCAAGATACCGATCTTCGGTCGAATCGTGGGTGAACCCTAGCCCGGCGAGTTCTTCGGTGCGATCACCATAGACGCTGGGCTTCAGGGCGATGGAATGCTTGCCAAGGATGATTTCCTCGGCCTCATAGATGCGTTGCTCCAGAAACGGCGGAGAGATCGCGCACTGATAGACATCGAAGAGCGTGACGTAGCCGAAGGCGACCTTATACAAGAGGATGATGAACTTTACGAGATTGGTGTAGGCCTGCTGCCAGAAGGGCTCTTTTCCCCTCCCGAAGAGGTTGTTAAGAAGCGATGCGATGTTGAAGGCCAGGGCGTAGGCGTCGAGGTCGTTGTGTAGAGGGTTGTAGCGGTAGTCGCAATCGAGGGAAATCTCGATGTAGTCATCGCCGCGGCCGCAGCGTTCGAGAATCTCCCTGACGCGGTGGCAGAGGTCCCCTTTTACTTCCAGGACCAGGCCGCCGATCCTCGTGTCCTTACTATGTGCATGGTAGCTGAGGATCTGTTCGGCGAAGGGATAGAGGCAGGCGGAGGTCTTCCCACTGCCGACCGCGCCGAAAACGGCGATTCCCGTGAAGAGTCCGCGTTCGGGGATGATGAGCCAGGAGGGCGTGCGCGACGGCCCCGGTCTGCGCGGTTCATGGACCTCTCCAATCACCACAAACAGGTCATCCCGTTTGCGGGGATCGGGATAAGGCGGAAGCTGTCCCGCCGTGACGCGCCGCCCGAGCTTGAGCGTGAATACATAGAGCGCGGAGAGAATCGCGGCGTAGATCATGTACGGCGTCGAAAACAAGCTGACCCAATAGAGCCATTCGAAACTCGCGAGCACGTGAGGCGCACGCGAGGCAATGACCTGCAGGAAGAGCTGATGCTCGGGGAACGGCAGGCGATAGAAGAGCACGAACCCCGTGACCATCGCCAGGAGCGCGGCGACGAAGCCGCGCGAGTCGAGCGCTCTGCGCAACATCGAATCAGCCTTTCTGCGACGCAGCGCGCGCGGACTCGGACCGTTTCTCCTCGCGCCATTTGCGATAGTCCTGATCGCGCCACAGGTTTTTCTTGATGACGATGTTCACGACGTGGTCCGGGGTGCTGTCGATGAAGCGCGCGTAGTCTTCAAGGAGCTGCTTGACGGGCTCTTCAATCTTTACTTCGAGAGATACGACGGCTGGCGCCTTCTTAATCAGTGGCATGGCGGTTGTCCTTTCCTGCGAGATTCGAAATCCGTTCCGACCCGCGGAAAAATCACGAGCGCGATGGAATGCGCTGAAGGGCGGGAGCGACCCCAAACACTTTTTGGGCGGCTGGAAGCCCGAAAAGTGGGGTCGCTCCCGCCCGATTTGGTGATTTTTCCGCGGCTGGTTTGGCTTTGAAGTTTTTGTTCAAGTTCCTGATTCTGCAGTGCCTCTTCTCCGCCAAGCGTGCAGAAGTTGGTGAAGACGGAGGTGCGGAAGGTAATTTCTGCGTTCTTCACTGCTGCTCCTCGGCATTTACCCCGTTACTTCCGGCTGCCTTTAAGATTTCCGCCTCAAACTCGACGTGATGGCTTTTGCCTTCCGGCGGGAATTCCTCCCGGATTTGATCCTCCGTTGTCCTGCCCGCTTTCCATCCGCGGTAGAGATGCTCGAACCGCCCTGCTGCGAACCGCTCTTTGGCCTGATTGCGAAAGATCAGGTCGGCTTCCGATACGGCTGCGTACTGCCGCAGGTCCCAGGCTTTGCGGATGGAGAAGTAGAGGAGTAGGTCCTCCACGGCGTTCGACGAGAGCGGAACGGTGACCAGGGAGTCGAACAGTTCCCGCGCTTTGCCGAAGTGCGACGCGCTCCTTGCGAGATAGAGAAAGCGAAAGGCGGGCAGGGCGCGGAACAGAGGGAGATAGTCCGCAAGATGCCTCGCAAATTCCGTCAGATTGGCTTCCGTCGGCTGAATGTAGGAGAAGGCGACCACAGGTGAAAAAGAAGGCCTCAGGACAAACATCGGAAACCGGTCGACGAAGTAACGGACGGTGGGTTGCGCGTCGGTTTGTCCGTGGTAGGTGCGCGAAGGCAGAACGTGCGACGGAACGCCGCAGGTTTGCTCGAAATACGTACGCTTTTCCGGCTCGGTTTCGAGGTAGTCGTAGTCGAGATGCGCGAGGATGAAATCGAACATGTCGATTCGTCGCTGCACGTACTCGACTTCGTGTTCCCTGCGATTACGGAGGTTTTCCCGGCCGAGATGCCGATAGAGCTTTCGCGCGAAGACGTGATAGACGAGGCCGTAGGTGGGAAAGCATTCCGTCCGCGCGTGTTTTCGCGCCTGCAGTTTTGCCCAGAATTGCGTGGTGCGTTTACCCCAGTGCGCGCGCGTAAAGCCGAGGAACTGCCGCGCGCGAAAGTATCCGGAATGCGTCGCGACGAGGTAAAGGAAATGCGCTTCCTGGGGCGTGTAGCCAAAGGATGCGAGAGTTTCGAGGTGCGCAGGCGAGAGATTCATAGCGCGAAGATCCTGGCGGTGAGTTCCTGTTCGTCGAGGATGCGGCGAAGCCGCGGAGCATCTTCGCGCGGGCTGTAGAGGGCGAAGCCGGCTTTGGCCTTTTCGGCGACGCCTCGCGGACGATAGTGGCGCGTCGCCAGTTCCAGATCGATGCGGCGTAAGTCCAGGTCCGCGGTCTGGTATTCGATCCGCAGGTCGGGAAGTGGAATCTTGCCGTTGACAACCGCGAGTCCATGTCTTGCGGCGATAGTCGCGATTTCGTGCGGGTCATTTCGTCGTTCGCCGAGTTGCTCCCGTTCTCGGTTCACATCGCGCTTGAGTTCGTAGTCGAGGATGACACGGAGGGGGCGGCCGCCAGCGCTTTCGATGCGGGCCGCCTCGGCATGAAAAAGCCGATAGAGTTCCGCGTCGTGTTTGGCTTCGCGGGGTTTGACGATTCCATGGTAGAGCGCCTGATTCTCCGGGAACCGATCAGTCGCCCGAAGCAGTTTCTTTCCCGCTCTTGTCAGACCGACGACACGAAGAGAATTGCGGGCGGAAGTCGGCAGCGTCCGTTCGATGATGAGTCCCTGTTTCTGGAGGTGACGAAGTTCCCTCTCCATGCGCGCGCCGTCGCCTGCATAGGTAACCCGAACTGTCCGCCGCGCGTCCACTTGCCGAGACGCTCGGACAACGCATGGGGAAGCGTGTTGGCCAGCACGCCGAGAGTGCGCAGGGTTGGATCGACGGAGTAGAGATTTTCGATCTGGGCGTAGAGCTCGCGGTCGGTGGCGGGGTCGAGTTCGAGCGATCGCGAACCCTGGAGCAAGACCTTGACGAACAGGGTGAGGAAATCCAGGTTTTCTTTGGTAGGGGCTAGCGAGAATGGGTTGATGGAAAAGCCCGCGGATTCCCCACCGACACTGACGTAGGAGCCGGCGAAGAGCTGCGTCAGGCTTTCGAAACTGCCCCCAAGGTCAAAGATGAAGGTGTGCGGCGCATATTTCTGCAGGTTGGTGATCAAAAAATTCAGCAAGAACGACTTCCCGGCGCCGGTACGACCGAGGATCATGCTGTGCGCCACGTCGTGATAGTGGAGGTTCAAGAAATAAGGCGTGTTGTGGCAGGTCTCCAGCACCGCCAGATATTCCTGGCGCAGGTGCGCGTTCCCCGGCTCGCCGGAGTGCAGCGTAAACAGAAACGAGAAGTCCGCGTAGTTGGTGTTGAGCAGGTACAGGGAGCGCAGGTTGAAGGCGTGGTTCCCAGGAACGGCGGCGAGGAAAGCGTTCAACAGGTTGTAGCGCTCGTCGTAGAGTTCCGCGTCGTGCACGCTGAAGACCTTGTAGAACTCCGCCGCCGCGCGGTCGACCTTGCCCAAATCCAGATCGTAGAGGACCACGGTGAGCGAAAACTCACCGAAGTAGTTTCCGTGCAGTTCGATCTCTTTGATCCCCTCGCCGAGTTCCCGCACCTGGGACTCTTTCCAATCGTCGAGCAGCGCGTCCCGCGGCGCGGTGTCGTTGAGATTGACCTGGCTGAAAAACGAGCGCTTGGTGTTGTGGAAGTGGCGGCGCTTGGCCCGGATCGCGCGGCGGGTCGCGCCGGGGTCTTGCTTTTTCCACTCCGTCACCACGTAGAAGTTAGCCTGGACTTCGAGAAGACGTTTGAAGATGAGGGGAAAGCTCTGCGCCGAAGGCTCTTTCAGCGTGAGGACCTTCGCATAGTAGTCGTCGACGCGCAGGTGTCCCCGATGACATTCGAGATGCGAAGCGCTGACGTAGTAGTCGAGAAAGGTGTCGTACTTGAGCCGTGCGTGTTCGAGCTTGTGCGGAGCGAAATTCAGGAGCTGCGTGAGCACGCGAAAGGCCTCGTGCTTGTCGAGCAGCCGGACGCTCAGAAAATCGGCAACCTGGAGAAGGAAGCTGCCGACTTTCTGCAGCAACGTGGACTGCGCTCTGACGAGTTCACGGTCCAGCAGCACCATCTGTTTTTGCGTGGAAAACCACGCCTGCAATTCCCCGAGGGCCCGAGCGGGATGTTTTGGAATTTGCTGAAGCACGCTGCCAAGCGAGCGTGCGTAGCGGGACCCTTCGAAGAGCACAACGTAGTAGATGGACAGCGCGAACAGGTTCTCGGACTTACTTTGGAGATAAGCGATGCGGTTCTGGATGGCGGCATCGACCACGGGATTCCCGTAGAGCCGGTGCGGGATCGCCGCGTTGTTGCGCTTGAAGAGATATTGGTAGAGGCGGTACTCGTCGCCAAACACCTTCAACGCGGATTCGAGGCGCTTGGTGAGTCCGTCGAGCGCCGAGCCGTCGAGGCATTCGTAGTCCACCCCGCGAACTTCGAGGATCACCCCGAGGTCCCCGGATTTGGTCAGAAAGATGTGCTCGTCGAGAAACCCGTAAAGGTTCACCAGGGCGTTGAGCGCGCCGGTGTCTTCGTAGTTCTTGAAGATGCGTTCGAGCCTAAGCATGAGGAATCCTGCGAACAGCGACGGGAGCGAACTTCACCGGATCGTACTGGGTGCGGACTCGCGCCGAGGCCAGAAGGAGCCGCAGAATCTGAGGATCGGCTGCGGTGGCCCAGCGCGCGACGGCGTACAACAGCAGAAACATCAACAGACCTCCGAGCAAACTGCCGAGCAGGTTGAACGTGCCTGCACCCACGCACATGGCGAAGAAAAACAGTTTCCGCTCCGCTCCGAGAATGGTGAGGGGCCGGGACACCGAGCGATGCACGGGATTCATCCGCCTAGAGTTGCTCATCTCCGCTCCTTCGCGGCCAGGTCTGCTTCGGCTCTCACGGAAAAAGCCAGGCGAGAAAGTTGACGGCGGCGATGGCCATGCCGACGCCGAAGAGCACGCCGGCAATGACGCGCTTCGAACCGCCTTCACCGAAGGCAAAGGTGAGACCAGACACAACGATAGCTACGAGCGAGAGTCCCCGAGCAATCGTGCTAGTAAAGGCCAGCTGCAGGACATTGACGGCGTTCTCCCACGGAGAGTTCGCCTGGGCAAATGCAGGACCCGCGAGCGCAAGACCGATGAGCGACATCGCGACACAGCGCGCGACGGAGTGGTGTCTGCAAAGCTTCAAATACTGTCTCTTCATGAAATCCTCGCTAGTTTGGTTGAGCAAGAACTCGGGGAGGATCACGCCATCCTCGGCGGTACTTTCGGCCACGGCGGACCCACGCGGACTTGAAGGCCAATGCTTCCTGGATCGTGTACCGAGTGTTTTTCCGCCGCATGACCGTTCGGCGTGAACTCCCCTCTATCTATCCATTCAGTGATGGTGAGAGAAAATGTGTCGCTGAGACCGAAGGAGGTTTTTCTCGCGCGCGACGTGCTTCGGTTCCTACTTCGGAGACATCCAATTCCCGGCGAGGCGGCGAAGTTTTGCAAGAAGGCGCTTCATTCTTTGCCGGACGGCATTTGAGGTGATGGAATTCGATTCGGCAACTTCTTCACCGGTGTTTCCGTCCAGTTTGATTTGAATCAGAAGATCGAGTTCGGCATTGCCGAGAAGGCCTTTTGCAACGCATCGATGGAGGAAGTGCCTTAACAAGGCGTGACGTTCCATGGCTTCGTCGTCCGGTAAAGGATCAGTGGCAAGCGCCTCCGCTCCGGTGGCTGGTTCGTGAACCACGCCTTCGCGGCCGGCCCATTCAAAGAGTTGTCGCTTCACGGCGCGGGAAATCGCAAACGCAAAGTGCGATTGACGTTTTTCGATCTGCTCGGACCGCAACACCTGCAGAAAAACGCTCAGGGCTTGCTGCGTGATGTCGGCGCGCGTTAGCCGCAATTGCTGCTTGGCAATGCGACGGATCGTGCCATGAAGCACGGGAACAAAAGCTACAATCATCAGCGTCTCGACACATTGCGGTTCGGACGCACGTGCTGCAAGCAGTTCACGGAAGAGAACGTCGGAGGAAGGGCCCGCTTGGGTGGCCTTCAGATGCGACAAAAGAAGAAGTGGCGAAGCAAAGGCTCGTAACTCGTCTCCCGTGGAACGGAGAAGCGAGTCGTAAGCTGTTGTCCGGGAAATAAGATCAGCGGTGAGTTCCGATTCGATTCGGCAAAGCAAACAACGGCACGGTGGTCCCGAAGTCACGGGCGCGTCCCTTCTCTTCAGGCCGCACACCAATTCTCTTGCGGGAGGGCGGGGACGAGCCCTCAGGCCCTGAAGGGCAGCAAGGTCTTTTCGTCGGTCGCGGGGACGGAACCGCCGTTGGATTCGCCGCAGACAGAGTTGTCCGCGGAGGAGGCGTATCCTCCGCAGAGCGGAACCGCGCAGCGGAGAATTTGTTTTTATGGCAGGAATTGCGGACAAAAAAAAGGCCCTCCGGCCTGAGCCGGAGGGCCGTTGTGTGCCGCAATCAGTACGGCGCGTCTTCTGGTGCCGGCTCGGGGTTCGGCGCCGGTGCAGGCGATTCCGCCTCCGCGCGGCTGAGACGTCGCACGGAATTGGCGCGCACGCTCCAGAAGATCGCGAACTGCGCGGCCTTGGCTTTCTTGGACTTGCCGTTCTCGCGCTCGTACTTCGAGCTGACGAGTTGTCCGTCAACGAGGACATGGTCGCCCTTGTGGAGCGTGTCGGCGATGGACTCGCCGAGGCGGTTGAACGCCACGACGCGGTGCCACTCGGTTCTGGCCTGCCACTCGTCGTTCGAGTCCTTCCACGACTGTTGTGTAGCGACGGACAGCACGGTGAAATTCGCGCCGTTGCCGCGGACTTGCCGCTTCTCCGGATCTTTCCCGAGGAAGCCGATGAGTTGAACGTGATTGAGATACATGATTTGTTTCTCCCTTTTCTGCCCCATTTCCTTGGGGCACCCGAGGGCGGAGTGGATACTGCTCCCAAGGCGAGCGGCTGCATTCTGGGAGGGACCCAAAGGAATTACAGGGAGGAACCGGGAAAGCAGAAGACGCGAAGCTGCCGGGCGCAGGAATTATCCCGAAGCCGTGCCCAAGGAAAGGAGTGGCAGAAATGGAATACGGATCTCAATCCGCGGCCGGTCGAGGAATTAATCGAGAAAATACGGTCAGGGCACCACGCTTGCTGACACCGAAAGTGGTGTATTCTGCCGAGCTATCTAGGAGTCCAAGAGCGGAAGGGCCGACTGGTCCCGGAATCCCGGAGTCGGGATGCGATATTGGTGGGTCAACCAGAATCAAACATTCCGCCAGGAAATTGCGGGCGGCTATCTCTGGTCTCCTAAGCGCAACGCCAACGGTGCGCGTAATCCATTCTACGAGTCGATGCGTGAAGTCTCGCCTGGAGACCTGATATTTTCCTTTGCTAACACGCACATCCCAGCAATCGGAATCGCCAAGTCATATTGTTGGGAGTGTCCGAAGCCGACGGAGTTTGGTTCGGTGGGAGGGAATTGGGAGAACATCGGATGGAGGGTCAACGTTTCATTCTCTCAACTCCGGAAGGCGATCCGTCCCAAGGATCACATGGAAGTCTTACGAGGAGTTTTGCCCGAGCGGTACTCTCCTCTCCAGGCCAACGGAAACGGAATCCAATCAATCTATCTCACAGAACTCTCTCAGGACTTCGCCGAAGTCCTAGGTGGTTTGCTCGGCGAAGAGGTCCGTTCACTTATGAACGCTACTGAGGTTGGCGCGATCATGGAGAACGGCCGAATCATCACGGGCGACGATTTGGATCTCTGGGAAAGCAAACTGGAGCAACAAATTGAAGCGGATGGATCGGTACGGGAGACGGAGAGAGAAGCGATAGTCCGCGCTCGACGTGGGCAAGGGCTTTTTAAGCAGCGCGTCATGCAAATTGAAACGCGGTGTCGGATAACGGGTGTCGACAATCCGAGCTACCTGCTTGCCAGCCACTGTAAGCCTTGGCGAGATTCTTCAAACGACGAGCGTTTGAATGGTGAGAATGGTCTGCTTCTGACAGCCAGTATTGATCATCTATTTGATCGGGGCTTCATCGGTTTTGAGGATTCCGGAAATCTCATCATCTCGCCGGTCGCCCACAGGCGCTCCTTGCAAAGGATGGGAGTTGAAACCGAACGGACAATTAACGTCGGGTCTTTCACGGACGGGCAGCGAGACTTTCTGGAGTTCCATCGTAGTGCCGTTCTCTTGCGAGCTACTCGATGAATTTCTTCGTGGCGGTGACTGACTACGATTGGTTTCAGTTGCACGCGTCGAAGTCCAACGTTGCTGAAGTGAATTTCTGGCGTCCATCGCCTGAAGCCTCGTTCAGGGCTCTGAACACCGGTGAGATGCTCTTGTTCAAGCTTCATTCACCGCGCAATTTCGTAGTCGGTGGCGGGTTCTTCACGCAGTTTGTCCAGTTGCCGATCTCTCTCGCATGGGATGCTTTTGGTGAAGGGAACGGAGTACGGTCTCTTTCGGAGATGCGAGACCGTATTGCGAAATACAGACGTGTGCCCATCGCTCCGATGGAGAACCCAAACATCGGCTGCATACTCTTGGCAGAACCATTTTTCTTCAGAGAAACAGAATGGATTGGCGTGCCCTCCGATTTCAGCCTCAATATTGTCCAAGGAAAGGGATACGACAGTCGGGATGGAACTACTGGCAAGGCTTTGTGGGGAGCGATCACTGAAAGATTAGCGGCGCAATCTACCACGAGCGATGACCCTGGCCCAGCGACTATAGCGGCGGTCGGGAGTGATCGCTATGGCGAGCCCATAACGGTTCGGCCGCGACTCGGGCAAGGCATTTTCAGAGTGGTCGTAACAGATGCGTACGAGCGTCGATGTACGATCACGGGTGAGCGCACGCTCCCGGTGCTGGAGGCTGCGCACATCAAGCCCTACAGTTCGGGTGGCCCACATGAACCTGAGAACGGTCTGCTCTTGAGAAGTGACTTGCATACTCTGTTCGATCAGGGGTATCTGACAGTTGACGCCGACCAATTGAAAGTTGTCGTCAGTAGTCGAATTCGCGAGGAGTTTGAAAACGGACGGGACTATTATCATCTGCACGGAAGGACCATCCGTTTGCCACGCGAGACCACTAGTTTGCCTTCACGTGAATATCTGGCTTTCCACAACAGCGTGTTCCGCTAGAGGCACCCGTCTAACGAGGGGCGCTTGTGATGGTGCCGGAATACACGACTACATTCTCGGAGGCCTCTGGTTCGAGTGATCGGAGCGGGCCGTGGGCAAGCACCCCACGACCCTGATCACTTGACAATCTGCTTAGCGGGACTCGGGCCTGCTCCAATTGTGGAATTGAGAATGTCCCTTCGCGCTTCACATCTGACACCAACAAAAAAAACGAGCGCCTGGTGCCGCACCAAGCAGTCACCTTTAAGTCGCCCGTTCCTACTCTCTTACGAAGTCGGATAGACGCCTGCCTACGAGTGAAATGATAGGCAAGGGCGGTGGGGATCGAAAATAACTAACGGAATTTCAAGAACTTACAAGGAATGCGAGGAAATACTAAGACATTGAAAAGCAACGATGAGGCACGCAAGGGAGTTCTTATTGCTCGCTTAAGGCTCCCTCGCGCGCCCAAGATCGCGTCGGTTTCGGGCCCAAGTTTTGCGGCACGGATGGCAACCAACGAGAAACGATCACAATGTGAGTGTCACGATTCCGCCTAACTCCGGAGTTCGCTCCGCTAGGGGAACACGTGCGACCTAGTGGCTCATATCTGCCTGAGCTGTCGTGACTAGCTTTTACTAGCGGGCGCACGCTTGGCGACAGCCGGGAAAAGGCCATAGCGTCCTTCATTGGGGTTGCCCGTGAAGGTTTCGTGATTTATTTGTAGGAGGATCGAGGCGGGCGGCTCGGTGTTCTCGACGATGAAGAGCTGTAGCACGCCGATGAATTTGAGTAGGTGTTCGTAGAAACGCTCCTTCAAATCCGTTCCCGCTATATTCTCATCATCGCCCTGTGGTTCCTTGTAGGCGAGCAACGGCGAATCGAGGATGACAAAGCCGGGATGCGGCATTTCGTTCTGGCGGCAATAATCTAGCAGACCGATAGTGAATGCGGAATGCGTTATGGCGCAGAGGCCACGGCCACGGCTGCCCCGAGGCTTGCCTCCAATGACTAGGTCACGCTTTACCTCGTCGAAATAAGTGGGCGATGGGTTGGGGAAGTGCCAGGCCTCTAGAATCGACTGCACGATGGCAGAGAATTCATCAAGCGTCGATTTCGGAATGTATTGAGCGACGGCGGACTGTTCCTCGGCGACTTCCTTGGTGCCTTTGTGTGAGGAACCATTCTTGGAGATTTTTTCTCTGGTCTCCGTGACGCGCTTGTATAGCGAGAGCGCAGTGCGAACGGAGGAGCGTTGCTCGATGAGGTCGGAATAGGTCTTTCGCGCCTGAGTGAATTCGGGGGAAAGCGCAGCATCAATGTTCTTCTGCAGCTGGCGAAGATCCTTCTCAAGCGTCGTGCGTTCGATCGTGTTTGATGAATGTTCCTTGGCAAGCGTGGAAACTGTATCGTGCAATTCTTTTTGTAGCAGGCGAATTTTGGCAATTTCGGCAGCCGCCGCCGTCGTGACGGCAGCCACGTTACCGTCGCATTCGGTATCTGTTTTCTGATGTTCGGACGTCGCGCCGCAAAGAGGGCATTTATCGATAGTTAGGAGAATGAAGTATTGACCGGATTCCTCGATAGCTGTGAGGCGCTTCAGATCGGTGGTGTATTGCTCATCGAGCAGCTTGAACCGCGCCTGCAATTCACCGATCTCGTTATCGCGCGCCAGGAGCGAGGAGTATTTGGTGTACACCTCGCGCCGCGCATTGGTCGTCTCGGATAACTGGCTCTCCATTGCACCGAGGGATTGTTGCACCTCATCGAGCCGTTCCTGAATCTTCTTGTCGTTCGTTTCGAGTTCGTCCGGTTCATCCGTAATCTTGCCGAGTTCTGTTTCGTAGTACGCCAGCGTTTGTTTGAGTACTTCGGGTTCGATGGATTCCTGAAGCGCCTTCAACGCTTTGGGTGCCTCGACCACGGCCGCGTCGTCAGTGCCGGTAAGAAGCAGTTTAAAAATTCCATACTCGCGAGTCTTGTCAATGACCTGCCCCGCCTCCAAAGGAGATGTGGCCTTGCTGATGTCCTGGGCGGTTATGAGGCAGAGATGGGCGAGTCCACGAAAGCCGAGACTCTTGCGCTGTCCGCTTTGGACGCTATAAAGAATCTCTCTTTGGTCGAGACCGATCTGCTGCAAGAGCCAGCGCGAAAGATTCTTATCGTTCGAGGAGGAATGCGACCGTGCCAGTTTGACTCCGGTGTTGGAGTCGGGTTTCACACCATTAAGAAGACCGTCATAACGGAAGAAGTCGCCGCCCTGCATGGCGCGAACTAACGTGTAATCTTTTGCGGTTGGCGTGGTCAGACCCAACTCGATAGAGTCATAGCCTTTTCGTTCCGGAATATCCTTGAGGAGATCGCCCGCGCCTAGCATGAAATCAATCGCTTCCACGAGGAATGTCTTTCCTGTGTCGGATGCGCCCCATAGGACATTCAGACCCGGCGTGAACTTGAACTCGGCGTCGGGTTTCTTCGGTCCGCGGAAGCGTATGAAGCGCAGCGAAATGCCGCTAAAGCTCACGGCGTTATGCCCGGCCTTTCATAGAGCTGAAATTCCCTTGTCCATTGGTCGTAGACGGAGGAGAGCGCTTTTCGGATGTCGGCGTCCGACATGTGGCCGAAAGTTGAAATAACCCACGATGCGCGCAACTTCAGGTCTTTCAGATACTCGGCAGAGAGCGAATCGAGAAAAGGCCCTGCTGCATCATCGGCCTGATAGCTGAGACCTGAATCGGAGGCGATACGTTCAACCAAGCCGCGACTCATCATTAATAACAGGCCACGCTCGATCAATTGGCGCCGCACAAGGAGTTCGCCGGAGCGAAGCGGCAGAGCTGGGTGAAGGCTCGGCGGTCCTCCGACATCCCCCGAGTGAACCATCAGATAGTCGAATTCAAGGATTCGCTGCAGGTCGAGCGTTTCTGGATACGCTTCGGCGAGAAGAATGAGCGCGCGCACACCGGTCTCAAGCGGGCTGTTAAACGGGGTAAGGGGAGCAGTCGCCGGGGCCATTATTTTTTCACCCACACGAAACGGTCTTTGTTGGCCAGATGATGGCAGATGCCATGTTTGTCCTGAATCTGCACGCGCACGCAAAGCGCATTGCAGTTGGGGCTGAGAGTTCCTGCACGCGTTACGGTCGATCGAATGCGAGCGAGCGCATCGTCATAGGCCATTTCATACGTATCGCCGGCGCCGTGGTAAATCTCTTCGGTTACAGCATCAAACATACCAGCATCGACGCTGTCGCGCGCGAAATTGCGGAGCGACTCAGCATGATAAAACACTTCGCGCGCGCGATTGAAGTGTCGCTCGATTTCCGGCCATTGCGCTAGGTCCTTGGCGTCAGTGACGGTAACGCCTTTGTGATCCGTGTACGCGGCAAGAAGTTGCTGCACGTAACGGCTTTCGTTGGCCTGTATATCGGCTGGAGGATGTTCGGGCGCAGGTCGCTCCGGCATGTTGGCCGCACCGAACCGCCGGATGTAAAAAGCAGTTTTCGAATGTACGCGGATCATATCGACGACGGAGAGGGGCTTGAAGATTTTGAAATTGAAGGCGTCGAGGTAACCCTTCAAATCCCCGTCAAGCTTGATTTCCTTCGTCTCGGTTATGCCATTTTTGCAGTGTTCGTCCCAATTTGAGATGAGCTGTGCCTTGAGCTGCGCCGGGTTGGTGAGCAGCTTTTTCAGCTTGAGGCCGATGTCTTTCGAGGCGGCGAAATAGTAGTTCTGCGGTGGAATAAATTCGCCCTGAAAGGCGTAGTAGATGATTTTGCCGAGTTCGACCCAGATGTGGGAAGGTTTCAGGGCTGCGCCGTAGCGCTTGCATTGGTAGTTGTCCCAAGGACCCTTGAAGTCTTGGTCCGAACTGAAGCCGACGATATCGCAGCCCATGTCGCCGGGCCCGGTGAAACGAACCGTTTTGACATAGAGCGGCGTGACCGACGCGACATATTCTTCCGTGAAGCCCTCCCAATCAGCTGGCTCAAATATCTGTACGAGCTTAACGGCGGGAAAATTGGAACCCGAACCGATCTGTGCGGGTGTTCCGGAGCCGAGTTTGAGAAGGCGCGAGTTTCCGGTGATGTTGGGCTGCATCAATCCGTTCTCCTAGATTTTCCCTGTTTTACTGAGAATATTTTAAACAGCGGATGATACGCATTTTTTGCGAAAAGACGTATCGTTTTAATAACTGCCGCGCCCGCGAATTGCGATGACCTTTGACTTAGGAATGTCCTGCTGGCTACGTGAAAAGCTGTGATGGCTGACTCTGCTTACAGTGTTTTCCCGAGCAGAGGAAAGCGGGAAATCAATTTTGTCACGGCGCCGTTTCTAATGTTTAGAGACGATCAGGCAAAGCGCATTTGCGCCATGACTACGCGCCTACCAAGGGACAGACTTGCAGCGAAATTCTGGCTTCACAATTGCCCGTAGCGCGCATGCCAATCGCGCCGCGTCATCCTAAAGGGTGGCCAACTCGTCAAACAGAGAGAGCTTTATCTTGCTAGCCATCTTGTCCCAAGCAAATTGCATCGGTACGGGATTTTTGAACACAAGATGCCCACTGATTTGAATCGGCTCTTCAAGCCTAAGTGAGTTTGAGATCTGTGGCGCATAAGACCCGAGGACTCGTAGCCGTTCGAGGTGTCTCTTTAGATGGTCCGGTTTGCCATTCGATCCGCTTTCCCCGCGAAAATCAGAGAGCTGCTCAGCAACTTCGCCGAGAGTTTTGTGGAATTGCAGGCTTTTGCATTCCATGACGAATACTTGACCTGTCGTCGGTTTCCAGGCGAGAACATCGATGTCGCCATAATCGCGATCCAAGGAGCGGCCAAGGAGCTTCGTCAGCCTAACTTCGGATTCCACCTCCCAACCAAGTTCTCGCATTCGGTCAGCCACGGACCGGTTGAACTCAGAGCGCTGCACGTGATTCGCGTGCCCGATCCATCGGACCATCTCAACCGATCGTGCCTGGAAAGGGGGGATTCCGCCCTCGTGAAACGATCGGGCCATGACGAAGAGCGCATCCCGAACTAATCCTGGCGTAACTAGTATGGGCGGATCATTTCCTTCATTCACTTGGATGAACGGGCGGCGCAGAACGGAGAGTCTCCGCCGAAAACGCCAGGGAAACCAGTCCTTGTTCGAAAACGGTTCGCCAACTGTCCTCCAAGCTGGTCGCGGCACTAACGTAAGCGTGTCCACCGCAGCGCGAGCCTTCCCAACGGGGATGCGGGCTGCATCGGCAAGAGTTGAGCTCAGGAGTGAACGAGGCACCTGTATAAGAACACCAGGTGGTTTCCCGCACAGGTCTTCCAGCTTGTCCAAGAACGCACGCATGCCATCGAGAGAGGCCCCATATTCCGCCTCCCAAGCATTGAGGAACTCATTCTCAAGTAGTCCGGCCACAGTCGGTAAAATAGTCGCGGCCTCATAAATCTTTGCGTAGGAATCAACGGCGTGCTTGACGTCCTGTTCGCCGATTACGCGGCCAAATGCTTGATAGATATTGTCGATGAAATCATGATTTGCGTGGATATCCCCGAGGGGCGTAATCCTGAGCCGCGGTTCCATCGCACCCCAGTGAATGGCATCGGACCAACCGCCGAGATAGTAGAGCCGCATCGCCTGGGCCAACGCTCGAGAGAGGTCGAGAGTCCCAGGAGTTCGTCCGCCGACCAACGGGCAGTCGCAGATAGCCGCTTCCAAGACAATCCTAGACGCAACAAAACAAGCGTTCAGTCGAGCGTTGTGTTCGACCAGGGTGTCAACTGCGGCTTTTTTGTCGTCATGCAGCGCAAGATTGGACTGCGCCGTACGTTTCCAAACCTCGCGATCGTGCACGGCTGACTCGTGGTTGCGGAGCAGCTGTTCGGCAAAAAGCCGGCGATCCAAGGAATGAAGCGAATTCGAAAGGTCGTCGAGAACAATTTGGACCACTTCATTCAGATACGAAGTGCACTCGGAAACGCCGGTGAGTTCCGACCCGCCCTTGCGGGATCGAGCCTTCCAACCCAGGCCGATGCGACTCCTAGCGTCGTCCGCTGCATCTATAAGCACCGGGGTGGTATCACCCAGTTCGGATCGAACGCGGTCTCGGAAAAAATGTGCCTGGAATCTGTGTATCCATCTCGCCTCCGAGTTTGGGCAGATCTCGGTCACGAGCTGTTCTTGTTTGCTGATATCTTCGTTCTCCCCCGCCATCTTTGCGACACCCGAGACGAGGGCTTCAACGATTGTCTTCTCTGCAATGTTTTCCGGTTGGGCGAAACCGTCCGCGAAGCCTCGACCAATTTCGATGGCAAGGTTTGAGTGTCCCGTTTCCGCAGAAATCCTAAACAGGGACCGAATCTTCGCGGCGTCTGCGGGACTTAGCAACTCGTGCGTAACACCGACGATTTCGGCAAAGCGAACTGTGATCGATAGAGGGGCCGTCGGCAATTCGAGATAGACTCGGTCGAGAACAGGCGCAGCCCTCCTCAGCCAAATGCAGAGCATCATCCAGTGTTGATAGACCTGGTCCCTTGGGGCGTCGTCGGGTGCGGCGATCTCAATCCACCAGGCCCGCCGAGGAGCGACGTACACGGCGCGCAGCTTCCCCGCGTGGACGTCTTCCTCGCTTCCGTAGAGGGGAGCCGCATTGTCTTCCTCAAACTCGGACCGGTCCAATTTTCTTACTTTTACCCATCTCCCCTCGGGATTGAGTACGCGCCGGGAAGCCCATGCCAAGGCGACGCCATGCCGAAGCCCACGGAGCGCGTCTTGAGGAATGACGATGAGTCCCCCGGCATCCGGGTCTGCGAATTCCTTTGGCAAGGAACCATGTGGGACCAGGTGCCCGCCCAACTGCCTCGACCATGCCACCAGGTTGAGAAGCCCGTTCACGTTCAGGAATTTGGGCCCCTGTGCCTCGACAGCCTCTTGCGAGTCGAGCAGTCGCCAGAGGGCGAGTGCATCAAAATCCGGTAACCAATTCAGGGTGGTTAGATCGTAGGCGGCGAGGGATTCGAGTCGCCAATTGGTCGGAAGATCGCGTGTCAGTGTAGCTGTCACGGCGCGGCCATACCCGCAGGTGACAAGCATCGTGATGCCCCCCAGGAACCCCGGATTCTTTCCGGCCATTGCCGAGGCCTGTTGCAGGCTGGAGTCGAGGGCGGAAGACAAGACGTTTGGCTCCGCGTTGGTACCGTTGAATCCTTCGGTCAGAAACTCGTCGGTGCCATCCATGAAAAAGAAAAGATGAAGGAATCGGCCTGGGTCGATTTCGATCATTGCATTAGCGATCCGTCCGCCCTCTATCCGTTGGAATTCGAAGGAGTCGGGCAGGCGCTTACCAAGAATGCGCGTTTCGTAAAATAGATGCGCGTAGGATTCAGCCAGCGCCCGTTCAAAGGTTCTCGCGAGTCCCATCGATAAAACGAACTCGATGACGAACCGGACAATGGCCGGTCCAACTATCGTAGGCAGAAGAAGATAAACCTTTCCTTCCAAGGTCATAATCGGTCGACGCTCGAGGCCGGTGTGCCCCACAAATTGTGACTGCAATTCGGAACGATGAATTGGGTCGAAGATAAATTCCGATAGTGAAGCCCGGGCAATCCCGATCCGGGCGAGTTCGTCGTCGGTGAACTCGATGAATCCGCGGGCGATCGACATATTTCTTACTACGTCCGGAGGCACCGCAGCGAGAGGAACTCCCTGTCCAAGAATGTGCTCGCGCAAACCCGCCCTTTCCGCTACGGCGTCCGATAACGTGAGTAATGCTTGGATCGAGCTCCGAAGACAAGTAAAGGGCTCTTGATCTGGCATACTTTCCACGACGTCGAGGATTCTCTCCAAGTGAAAACTGGCACCTTGCCATATGCCCTCAAAGATTCGAAAGTTACCACTCGGTGTGCTGGCCAGAGTTACGAATTCGTCTTCAGACGGGTCCTCCATCATTCCGCAGTGACCGTCTCCCAAGCGCTTAAAACTTTGCTCCACGAACTCGTTTGTGGGAGTTGCCAGGCCTTCGCAGTAGGCTAACGCCATGTGAACAAGGGTCTCGATTCGGATGCAGTTGGATTGCAGCCCCGGAACGGTCAGGAGACTGGAGAACATGGCAGCGGTTTCCAATGGATCAAGTTCTCGGAGCTCTCGGATGACATCCGGATGGGCGACGGCGATTTCGCCGAGCGCAATGCTTGGTGCCAGCGGCATGGAAAAGTGTTCCGGTTGTTCTTTGAGGCTCATCTATTCCCAAGATACGCCAGTTATTCAAAAAAGATCAGATACCCCGCAGCCATTCTGGCCTTCGTGTTGCGGGGCGAACGTGGACAGTTGCCCCAATGAATACGTTTGTCAGACAAGCGTGGAACCGACATGATAGAAATCGCGAAAGGCGAAATCCCCGATGAGCAAATCGCGGGTATGTGCCTACTGTGGTGAAGGAGGAGTGCTAACCAAGGAGCACGTCTTTCCGGATTGCTTCCAGAGGACCTTCGAACCAATTACACCCGCCAAGACACTGGCCGGGGAAAAAGCCATCCTCTCAGCGTTGGAAATTCAGGACGTTTGCGCGCGCTGTAACAACGAGAGACTGTCCCCATTGGACAACTACTTCTGCGACCTCAACGATTCGTATTTTTCAAAAATTGTCCGGCCTGGAGACCGGATCCAATTCCAGTTCAATTGGGACCTCCTTCTCCGAACGTGTCTTAAGATTGCTTACAACGTTGCGAGAACAAGGAAGGAGCCAATCGTAACGTGGCAAGGTGTCACCGAGTACATTCTCAAAGGCGGACAGTGCCCAGCGGAATTTCACATATTTCTACAGCTCATGATTCCTACTCCAGCGACCAAAGCCAATCGTCCCCTCTCGCCGGGAACGACCGAGGTTCCTCCATGGCCGATGAGCGTCTACCAGATCGACGTGAGCCGGTTTCCCGGGCTCAGCTCCGGGTTTTGGATATCGGTTTGGTCATACCGATTTTTTGTCCTGCGTGAAGACCTGCATACCCTCGCCTCCACAAGAAGGCGCACGCTAGCTAAGTGCTCAAGAAATACGCCGGGGGCGTACGAATTAACGACTCGCGGAATTGCAACTGTATATGCATCGTCGGTGGACGTTCTCGCGGCCGTGGAAAACAGTCGCGTTTTCGACGAACAACTAGCCGAGGCCCGAAAACTGAAGGCCGCTACAGATCGCAGAAGGCGGCACAATCATTGATTGTGTCGGTGGGCTCATAGCCCACCGACGAAATGAACCTGCATCAAATCGCCGAGAAAGTCCCGCGCTGCCGGCGTTCGATCCGATACATGCCTTCGAAGCGCTCGCTCCAGCGCGCAGCCATAGGGCTCAGGCAGTTGCAGTGCCATATGACGAGGCCGCCCAACAACGATATCCTCGGTCGAGAAACGCAACTCACGACCGTAGCCGACCTGGAGGAGCAGCAGGCCCACATGATAGATGTCCACTCGATGGTCGATGGGGCCAAACCCTGTTTCGTCCCGAACCTCCGGCGGTAGCATCCACGGCGCCCGCGTGTTGGCCCCTCCGATCTCGTGAAACAACTTCGCCACGCCAAGATCACCAATCTTGAACTGCACAGTGCGCGGATCGACACGGCGTGCCAAGTGTTTCGGAATAGAACCGAAGATATTTCCCAAGTGCAGGTCCTGGTGGGAGTATTGCCTGGAATGCAAGTAATCGAGCCCTTCGAGCACGCACTCTCCAACAGAAAGTACCCACGCCAAGCCGTTCGGGCGGAAAGACGGCAGCAGTTCTGCAAGCGAACTTGGGCAGTATTCCGCAATGATGAAAAACGTATACACAAGCCTTCATACGCAGAAGGCAATTGAAGTCACAAGGGTTTTATCTGTCCGGAATCACGGACAAAGCGGCCGAATCTCAGCAACCGAACGTGGAAGGAGCACACTACGACCATACCGTCGAAGGACTCTTCGGCAGGAACGGATGGAGAAAGATCGTTGAGGATCTAACCGAGGATCAACGAGAGACGCTCCGGTTGCATTTTTTTGAAGGCTACACATTCACAGAGATTGCCGAAAAGTTGGGCCAGTCCTTCGCCAACGTCCGAAACCATCACTATCGAGGCCTCGAAAAGCTTCGAAAGCACCTAGCAGGCGATGAATTGAACAGGCGATAGTCCGTGTGTTACAAACTGAAATCCTGTGAGAAGTCGAGGCATTCGAGCAATGAGTTCGCATGAGGAATTCCTTGAGCTGTGCGCATCCGCGACTGCCGGCGAAGTGACAGTCGAAGAGCGCGCCAAGCTCGACGCGCATCTTGCAGAGTGTCCTGATTGTCGCCGTGCGATGAGCGAATACGAAGCTGCTGCACGAACCGGCGTCGCTGCCCTGGCGCAACATTTTGCTTTGAAAAATGAAGCCGTGGATGGTTCCTGGTCCGCCGAAGATGCTGAGAAAGCATTTTTCAAGCGCTTGGATAGGGAACAAGGCGAGCAAGGACCCAAGCGAATAGAGTACGACCCTTCGGAGCACGCAAAGCTCGGAAAGCGTTTTACGTATCGCCCTTCGCAATTCCGCTGGCGGGAAATTTGGATGCCTTTTGCCGCCGCCGTGCTTCTATCGCTGGCACTTGGCGTTGCCGCGTACCGAACGGGAATAAGGAAAGGGACAGATGTCGCGCGAACAACCCCGCAGCCGGCCACAGCGTCCGAGAGTTCCCTTGAAGAGCGCGCCAGCGATGCTGGTCATGAGCGAGCCCAATTAGAAGCCAGGCTCGCGGAGAATGCCAAAGTCATAGAAGACTTGAAACGCCAGCTGCCGGACGGCCAGTACACACAAGTGGCTGGGTGTGTAATTGCGCGGCAGCGTCCAGGAACGGCGAAGGGGTTCGTGTTTTTGAGTTTGGAGGATGAAACTGGGATTTCCAATGTGATTGTGCACCCGGACCTTTACGAGACGGCCCGCAAAGTGATCAACGCCGACAAGTTTCTCCGGGTGGAAGGTGTGCTTCAGAATCAAGATGCGACAATATCGATCAAGGCTCACCGGGTTCTGCCGCTGTCGATCACGCGCGCGCAGACCGAATCTCACGATTTCCACTAGCTCTGTCGTGCCGATTTTCGCGCCTTGAGAAGCTGAGAGAGAATGGTAAGGAATGCTGACTGACAATCCGCCAAGAAGGAGCCTCAAGTCCTTTCGCGAAAGCGATCAGAGAAATCTGATTCCGCTGCCGCCGGATAATCGCCTCGTCACAACTGCCGTGGCTATCGAATCGGCGATGAAAGATGGCGAGGCCGCGGACATTCGGCGTACCTGTTCTGATTTTTTGGGGGCCGCGTCGGGCTTCTACAGTGTGCCGGAGTGCACCGTTCGCGTGCTTGCTGCAAGGCCGTTGCGCGTCCGGGAATATTCGACCACGGAGCTTTTCGGCGACTACCATCCGGGCACGCTGGTCATCCGGGTCTGGAAGCAAACGGCGATCAAGAAAGAAATAACGTCCTTCGGTACGTTCCTGAGCACTCTGTGTCACGAGTTCTGTCATCATCTCGATTTTCATCGGCTGGGGCTTCGCGGTTCGTGGCACACGCGCGGATTTTACGAGCGGACCGCGCTGCTGTATCACCACGCAAGGGGAACACCGCAGAAGAGACTTGTGTGGGTACCCCTCCGGGGCGGCCGCTGGCGCATCGATTGGACTCGCATGAAGCAGATCCGCTGACGTCTATTCGAACAAAGCTCGCTGATCGGCACCGTCCCGCGGTTCGACAAAATTGCTGAGGCCGACGCCCACCAAGCGAAACCGCTGTGCTGCATCCAAGCCGACGCGGTCGCGCAGGGAGAGCGCAATGCTCGTCAATTCCCCGCAAGATGAAGGCGGAGCGGCCGGCGTGTGACTGCGCGTGAGAATTTTGAATGCGGTTGTCTTGAGCTTCAGTACAACGGTGCGCGCCAGTCGCGGCTCGTTGCGCGACGCCTCCCATGTTTTTTCCGCGAGCTTGCGGATCATAGGCTCCATTTCGGAGAGCAGCACATCCTGCTCGAAGGTGTCCTCGGCGGATATGGATTGGGTTGGCCGATTGGGAATCACATAGGTCTCGTCGACTCCGCGAGCCAGCTCGTAGAGACGCACGCCGTAGCGACCGAAACGGCTCTCAAGCGTGGGTAACTCCAGTTTCCGCAAATCGGCGACGGTATCGATGGCCATGGCTTTCAGCTTTTCCTCGGTGACTTTTCCCACACCGGGCAGGCGTCCAACGGGCAGAGGCGACAAGAATGAATCTATTTCCTCCGGCTGGATAACGAACAATCCGTCAGGTTTTTTCCAGTCGGAGGCGATCTTCGCGAGGAATTTGTTGGGCGCGACGCCTGCGGACGCAGTCAGGCTCAATTCGGTGCGGATTTGTTCGCGAATGGTTCTGGCGACTTGTGTCGCCGTGGAGATCCCCGTTTTATTCTTGGTTACGTCCAGGTACGCTTCGTCGAGAGAGAGGCTCGATGAGGTCGGTGTGTCTGTTGAAGATCTCCCGCGCCTGTCGGGACACTGCCCGATAACGGAGGAAATCCGGGGGCAGAAAGATGGCGCCGGGGCAAAGGCGCTCGGCTCGAACGGCGGGCATAGCCGAGCGTACGGCGAATTTACGCGCTTCGTATGAGGCCGCGCACACAACGGAGCGATTTCCGCGCCAAGCAACCATGACTGGTTTTCCACGGAGCTGCGGATCGTCACGTTGCTCGACGGACGCATAAAATGCGTCCATGTCGATGTGAACGCTTTTGCGTAGCGGCATAGAAGAACCATTCTAATGCGTCGTTCCGTTGCTTGATTTGGTGGATTTTTGCTGTGCTTTCAGCGGTGAGCACGACGCATCTGCGTCTCAACACCGGTCGTTCGCAGACGCCACAGACAAAGTGGTTCGCTCACGCCGTAGTATGCAGCGATCTCCGCGGGAGATTTCCGAGTCGCGCGGAGTCTGACCAAGCCTTCGCGAGGAAGGAGAAGGGCGGCACCGAACCAATCGGCTTCCTGCTCTTGCTCATCCGAGTAATCACTCAGGAGCAGCAAACCCGATTCAGATACTTCCACGCGCACTGGAGAATGGCGCAGTTCAATATGTGCGAGCTCGTGCATCAAGTCCGATCGCTGGCGGGTAAGAAGATGGCGGGGGTGGAGAACGATGCTAAATTTTCCGTCTACTTGGAGCGTCATCGCAGACCAGCTGTCGGGATCGTGAACAGTCAACTGGGACTTTGCTTGTTTCGAGAGACTCAGGGTCTCGAAATCCAGGACCCTTACATTCAAGTGTTTGGCGTATTCCCAAGGGTCTAACGGCGCGTTCGGTCTGAGTCCAAGTACAGTTCTTGCCGACGCGGCACTGCGTTCGCTTTGGGCTTTGAAACCATGCCGCACGGCCTAGCGGCCTACCTGCTCTTCAGCGGCGCGAACGGCGCGTTGGGCGGCAAGAATCAACTCTCCCAACGCCTTCGCCGTCTCCATTTGAACGGTTTTCTTTTTCTTGAAGTGAACCACAGCGCGCGTCTGGCTCGGGACCGCTTCGGCAATTTCCATTCCAAGAAATTCTCGCGGGTCGCGCTTAAGCCATTTGCAGAGCTTTGCAAATGTCTTGAGATCGGGCATGTGTCCATTTTCCACGCGTGAGAACGTGGAGTGGGTCACACCAGCTTCCAGCGCTGCGGCGCGAACGCCGCGTGCTCCGCGTTTTGCCGCGAGCAAGCGCCCGAAGTCCTCGATCAATAGACTCATCATCACCTCCACAAGTTGAGTTTTGAACAGACCTTGACAAAAGCCTGCGACCGGGTCTTATACTGTCCCATGTATCGGACAGTTTGTAGCAGGAACGTCCTCCCTGCTGGTCATAAGAATAATAGAAAGCGAGTCAAGGGGGAAGACTTTGTCACAAAAAGCTGAAGCCTTGAAAGGAACGCCGAGACGGCGATTGCCCGCACCGCGGTTCGGCGGTCGCGCGGATGTTCGTGTGCACGCGAGTACGGCGGTGGTGCAATCGATCACAGCGCAGGAAGTAACGCGAAGTGTGCCGCATTTCGTGGAATGCCTGCTGTGGGGCCGAGCCGCCGGTCGATGCGAATTCGGCGGTTGCAATCAGCCTCTTTGGAAATCCAGAGTGACGCAGGAGCAGGTGAATATCGCGGAGAAGGCACATATCTTTTCATTTTCCGGCCGCGGGCCAAGAGGCAACATCGGCATCTCAGAAGCAGACTTGCACAACCTGTCGAATTTGATGCTGGTATGCCATGCCTGTCACCGGAAGATCGACCGCAAGCGCGACGGTGGCCGCTACACAGTTTCGCTCCTGCAGGGGATGAAAGAGGCACACGAGCGGCGGATTGATCTAGTTTCCGCGATCGCTCCGGAAAAGAGCAGTCATGTCTTGCTTTATGGCGCGAACATCGGCGACCACAGTTCACCACTCAACTATTTTGACGCGGCTTCGGCGCTTTTTCCGGATCGCTATCCGGCTGCCGACCGCGCCATCGAATTGAGCGTTCACAACAGCTCGTTTTGTGATCGCGATGCAGCCTTTTGTCAGCACGAGGCGTTCGAACTGCGGCGAAAATTTGAGCGACAGGTGCGTCTTCAGATTGCCGAGGGCGGGGTCCAGCACCTTTCTGTTTTTGCGATTGCACCACAGCCGCTGCTCATCCTTCTCGGAAGTCTGCTCGGCGATATCGTTCCTTCGGATGTCTATCAGCGCCATCGGGAGCCGGCGACGTGGAAGTGGCCCCCAGAATCTGAAACGCAGCCATTTCGATTGCTGCGGCCGACTTCCGTTGATGGTGGGCCGGCGCTCGTTTTCGAAGTGAGCGCAACGGTTAGCGTGGAGCGTATTCATCGCGTTCTGGGAGAGAAAGCAAGTGTCTGGTCGATTGGCGTGCCGGCACCGCATAACGATGTCGTCAAGACCAGCCAGCAGAAGGCGGAATTCCGGACACTCGTTCGAACGGCTCTCGACCAAATCAAAGCGGTTCACGGCCAGACCGAGGTTTTGCACGTATTCCCCGCTATGCCTGTTTCTCTTGCTGTGGAATTTGGCCGAGTTCGGATGCCGAAAGCCGACATGCCGTGGCTCGTCTATGACCAGGTGAACGCTCAAGGTGGATTTATTCGGGCCCTAACGATTCCGGAGGGAGAAGAACAACAATGATCGTAAACTCCACAGTAAATTCCGTCCTGCAGCTTGTCGTGACCGAAATCGAGATTCCCCGCTCGTACTACGAGAAAGCAGTCGCACGACATCGCTCTCTTGGCGAGTGGTGTTGCCGCCCCGAATCGACGGTAGTCGCATTCGCGCCGGTTGTTGTTCCGCAAGGGTCTTTTCGGTATGGGACCGTGGTCCGGCCGGTTGTACCGACTCAGAAGTACGATCTCGACAACGTGACGACACTCCAGATTGCGAAAACCAGGATGTCACAGAAAGAGCTGAAGAATCGGTACGGCTCGGAGATCAAGGCCTACGCCATCGCGCACCAGATGACGGACCCTGTCGAGGAGCGGAACCGCTGCTGGCGCTTGTTTTACGCAGACGCTTTCAGTTTCCATTTGGATTCGCTGCCATGCGTACCGGAAGATCAGCGAGTCGTGGACGCGATCCTGGCGGCCGGCGTGCCGCTGCAGCTGGCACAGCTTGCAGTTGCGATAACCGACAGGCGCCATCCGCACTATGAGCGCATCTCCTCGGAGCTTCTCAGCAGCAATCCGAGAGGGTTCGCGGACTGGTTTGAACAGTGCGCGCGAAGCTGGGCTCTTCCTCGCCTGAAAGAACTCGTCAAAGGAAATTTCTACGCGGCGGTTGAAGATGTTCCGGCCTACGAGTTCAAGACTCCGCTGCAGCAGGCGATTCAGATTCTGAAACGGCATCGTGACGTGATGTTTCGAACGAGCTGCAACCTTGCACCGATATCGATGATCATTACCAACTTGGCCGCTCACGCCTATGAAGGGGAGTTGGACTTGTTCTCTGCGCTGACAAACATAGTAGAGAAGATGCCCCATTTTGTGCGGACCGAGAAACCGAGGGTCCCAAACCCCGCGAATCCTGCAGAGGACTACGCCGATAAATGGTCTCTTGATCTGAGCCTTGAACGATCGTTTTGGCGTTGGCATACGCAGGTTCGGGCTGATTTGAGAAAACTCGTCGATTCGGTGACCGGAGAAACACTAGGTGAGCTGATCGCGCGAACCTTTGGTGTGGTTCTTACCGAAGAACAGTTGGAACAACTTGGAGTGAGACGAACCAGCCGTGCGCCTGCCGTTGTGCGCGCGCCGGTAGTGGCGATCCCGAGATCGGCGCCGCGGCCATGGGGAGATCGTCATCGCTACTGATATTCCAGTTCGCTGGCGTCTTGCAGAACTGCTGGTCAGGCAGCCGGAACTGCGGATCGTTCCGGAGGCTTCGGATCTCGTCCTGAGGGGCAGACTGGCGTTCAATGCGGAGATTTCCGGAAAAGCGCGAATCAGTGACTGCTATGAAGTCGAGATTCGGATCCCTGAAGCGTTCCCGCGAGGAATTCCTGTTGTGTTCGAAACGGGTGGTCGCGTCAGAATTTCCTATCATCACCTTCGAGACGGTTCCCTCTGCCTAGGATCTGAAACGCGCCTGCGTTTGATGCTTGCCGAAGGGCTATCCCTTGTAGGGTTTGTCGAACGATGCGTGATTCCGTACTTATATCGGTATTCGTATTTGAAAATGTACGGAGAGGCTCCCTTTGAGGACCTTGAACACGGCCCGAGCGGCATCGCGGAGGACTTGCGATTGTTGTTGGGACTAAAGCGAGAATCTGAAGTTTTGCCGTTTGTCAGGTTGCTCGCTATGAGGAAGCGTCACGCAAATAAGGAGCGGTGTCCGTGCGGTAGCGGTAGCCGATTGGGCCGATGTCACCATCGTTTGGCAAACAGACTTCGTAGCAGCTTAGGTAGATATTGGTTTCGCGTCGTTGAGCAGCAATTGGTTAGCAGTTTGCCTTCCGGAAAATCGTCCGGCGTTCGTGTGCGGATGACAGAATGGGTGGAGGAACGCGTCTCCCGCATTAGATTGGGAGAGATTCCATCACGGGGCCAATCAGTGTCGCCGCTTTCTTTGCAGCCAGCAGAAGCGAACAGGTAAATCATCGAGTGAAATTCCAGATACGGGCCGAGTGCCTGAGATGAATACTCGCCCGAGCCTACGCTTCCTTAGCCGTTCGGGCTTATCTAAGGATGATTCGCGTTCCATGGACCGGTCTGTTGGGAGCGCTTAGCGCAGCTGGATAAGAAGTTTGTTTTCAGCACGATACACTAATACTCTTTACTACAGATAGTACTTGTAGTGTGCTATAATCTTGTAGTGATGATCCGCCACGAACAATCCTTGATCGACTACGTGGAGCTGGTCACCGGAATTCGCCCTAAGCTGGATGAGGCGCCGCCGGCAGCGACGCTGCCTCTTTTCCTGAGGGAACAGTACGAATTCGCTGAGATGGACTTGCTCGGGCGACGAGTGCCCCTAGCCGTCGAGAAGACGCCACCAGAGGAACTCTCGGCCCGCGAATACGCGCGCAACGCCGCGATGCTTCGGCAGTGCTTTGGCCAAGCCGTCGTTTTGGTCATGGCCAAACTCCCGTCCTACGTGAGAAACCGCCTTGTACGCGAAGGCGTTCCATTCATCGTGCCGGGAGCGCAGATGTTTCTCCCGATGCTAATGATCGATCTTCGGGAGCGCTTCTCCAAAGCGCAGTCTCGAATACAGGACAAACTCTCACCAGTTTCTCAGCTCGTCGTGATTCATCAGATTCTAAGGGAGCCGGACGTGCACATTCCGCTGGCGCAGTTGGGCGAGCGCCTCGCATATTCGCCGCAAGCCATCAGCTTTGCGCAAGAGGAGCTACACGACGCGAAGCTGTGTGAAGTGCGGCGCGCGGGAAAAATGGTTTTTCTGGAGTTCGTGCTGCGAGGCAAGGCGCTGTGGGAAAAAGCGGAGCCGCTGATGGCCAGTCCGGTTCGCAGGACACAATGGGTGAGTTGGGGGCAGCCGCGCGCGCGCGCCGTCGTGTCCGGAACTACCGCCTTGAGCCGGGTCTCCATGCTTGCGGAAGATGCCATCGCGACCTATGCCATGCGCGACCGTGCGTTGGGGGCGGCGCTCGAAAAAGGCGAGCTGGTCGGATGCCGCGGTCCCGATGAGGCGGACGCACGGATGGAGTCGTGGAAATACGATCCCTGGGTGCTCGCGGAAAACGGAGTCGCCGACCCTTGTTCGTTGTACCTGAACCTGCGCACATCCGGAGACGAGCGCATCCAGAAGGAGATCGGATTGTTGATCGAGAGGCTTCCGCAATGATTCGAGGGCTTGATGTTTTCCGCGAGCATTTTGCTGATTACCGGAAAGCATTCGTGCTCATTGGCGGTGTAGCTTGCCATGAATGGCTGTCCACGCAAGGCCTGGAGTTTCGGGCAACGAAGGACATGGACATGGTCCTGATTGTGGAGGTGTTGGACGCCGCGTTCGTGAAGAGACTCTGGGAATTTATCGAAGCCGGGAAATACCAAGGCCGATTTAGAGCGGAGGATGGGCGGCAGCTCTACCGCTTCGACAAGCCACAGGATGAACGATATCCGACGATGATCGAAATTTTCAGTAGGAAGCCATCGAACATCGATCTCGCAGAAGCACAGACTATCGTTCCAATAAAGCTCGACGACGATTCCGCGAGCCTCTCGGCGATCTTGCTGAACGACGATTACTACGCGCTCATCCGGGATCAGCACAACGAAGAGAAAAATCTTCCGTTCGCGAATCCGGCGGCGTTGATTCCGCTCAAGGCGCGGGCCTACATCGATTTGGCGGAGCGCGCCGCAAAAGGGGAAGAAGGAAAAGGAAAGGACATCGCCAAGCACCGTACCGACGTGTTCAGGATTGCCGCAACCCTCCCAGGCGAAGCGGGGCCGGCTATTCCGGGGACCGTTCAGGAAGATTTGAAAAAGTTCCTTTCGGCGTTTCCCGTCGAGAACAAGGATGAGTGGCAGGCGATCGGAGACGGGCTGAAGACGACCTTTGGCTCGCGGAGATTGAATCCGCAAAGTTTGATCGAAGCGATTCGCGTCTACTTCAAGCTCTGAACACGTCGAATCCCTAAAGGCTAGCTTTGGTATTAGTGCCGACCTTGACAAGGCTCCTACCCTCTTTATAGGCTTTCGCCAACAGTCACGAGGAGTTACCATGCCCTCAGCCGCAAGGCTTGACGCAGCACCCTGCCATCCATTGAAATTCTGTAGAAACAGAAAGGCACCTCCCAGGATTTGCTGCCGGTGAAGAACGCTGCAATCGCCGAAGGTCTGTGACTGAGAATTTGGGCGCGGAAAGGGGCCAGCCTATGTTGTCGCGGCGGGAGATCCTGAAAGTCTTAGCTATGTCGACTGCGTCTGCAGTCTATTTCTGCAATGTCCCCAGTGGTAGTGCGGCTACGCCTCCTCTGCCGCGGATGCCTCTTGAGGAATTTGTCCTGGACGCGACACTCTTGGCGGCTCTCAGGAAGGGTGTTCGAGCGATGAAGGCCCGCAAACCATCTGACCCCTTGAGTTGGTTTTATCAGGCTGCACTCCATGGGGTCACGGACGACGCTATAAAGAAGGCTGCGGCTCAAGATTCAAACGTGGACTCGGTATTCAAGAAACGCTACTGGAATCAATGTCCGCACGACGGAGAGAATTCAGCGAATTTTCTTCCATGGCATCGCGGGTACACCTACCATTTCGAGAACATCCTACGAATGCACACGGAGGACAATCGATTCTCGTTGCCGTATTGGAACTACACGGAAAAGGGGAATCGGAAATTTCCAAGGGAATTTGGAATCAAACATCTCGACGGCAATCTCGGCAACGATTCGGACGCCAATATCAATCCACTTTACCTGGCTGAACGGGATTTTTACTTTACTGGCTATGAACATCCATTTGCCACGGGGCTCCCTCTGGTCGAATTGACAGATAGCGCCGTCGACATCTCTCTGCCGATGGGTTCGCCGGTCTTTTTTGGCGAGACTGAGCGCGAGGGCCTAGGCGGCGGAATCGCGGACGAAGATCCTTCGACACGGGGACTACTCGAGAGTTATCCCCACGATCAAATTCATAGGGCAGTCGGCGGGATTATCGATTCCTCCGCGGGAGAGCCGGTGGTAGGCGCCATGGCCACGCCTCCAACTGCGGCCTTTGATCCCATCTTTCCGATACATCACTCGAACATCGACCGGCTATGGTCGGTCTGGTCCTGCATGCCCGGAAAAAAATGGGGAAAACTCCCATCGGACTATTGGTTCAACGAGCGCCCGTGGTTTTTTTATGACGTGGATGCGAAGGTGGTAAACGAACCTCGGAAGTTCTACTTCGACTACCGAAAGCTCGGAATACGCTTCAAATACGAAGATCCGCATTGCACACCACTGGCTCTCCCAGAAGGCAGAGTCGCAGCCCTTGAAGCCCTTCGGCAAGAGACGCTCGAGTCTGTGCAATTGATGATGGAGACCCCGGTTAATGTGAGTGTTCTTAGTGCGGGCCGGGCCGTGGTGCCGATTGCTCCTGCAATGAAGGAACATTTTCAGAGCCGGCGTTCCGCCCTGAGCACGCTGAACGTCCAGCGACCCACGGGCCCCGTTCCCCGGCTTCTTCTCCGGCTTCGAAGCGTTGACTTGGGAACCGTCGAGGCCACTGGCTACGACCTTTATCTGACAGCGGACCCGGACCACGACCATCAGCGGTCCGATGCGAGCTTCATCGGGTCCATCGCGTTATTCCGGCATTCCCACGTTATGGCGGGCATCGATGGTCATGCGCGCTCCGAAAGCTCGACGATGGACGAAACGTTTGACGTCTCAAAAGCGACAGCTGCCATGAACAACGCGAACATTCAGAACTTGAGTCTCGTCGCAGTGCCTTATGCGCTTTTCACCACTACTGGAAAAGAAGGAACTCAGCTCAATCGAGACTCTCTGAAAGTCCAAGGCATTCAACTTTTGACGACCAAGTAGTTTCAGTAAGTCGAACACCCAAAGAAGGTAACGCGAGGAGAAAAGGAGAAGGCATGAAGAGAACGGCATTGACGTTCAGCTTGATCCTGCTAGGGACCGCGCTGACCCACGGACAAGAAGTGGTGGTCGTCGCTGTTCCGGCGAGGGCTGGCGCTGTGGACGGAAAGATGGAAAACTCCGACGCCTTCATCTGGCGGCTATTCACGGAATTTACTGCCCCGTTGTCCCAAGACAGGTCTTCACCCGTCGTTTTTGAGACATGGGCTTCGGATGCTGATACTTTTTCGGCGACGCCGCATTGGCCTAAGCCTGGCGAACCCGTCAAATTTCAGGCGAGTGTGCTGGGACTGGTAAAGATGTTCAATGCGGTCCCGACATCCGCACGTCTGCGAGCGATGAAAATCGATGTGGAATGCAAGGAACCGACGGGCGGAGCTGTCGGAGGCTTTCCGACTGGCGGCATGCCGGCCCCCTGTATAGCGGAGCAGGTCGCGCGGAATCGGCCTCAGTTCGATTACATCGTCAACAACCACTTGAACACGAAAACGGGGCTTGCGACCGCTTACCAGAAAGGGCTACAGGTCGAGATGCCGGTCGAGTCCATCGCGATCAAGATTGATTGGGTACCGTTGGCTGCGTTGCTGCAATGGGTTCCGAAACTCGGAGACTTGGCGTCGGTACGAAAACAGTACTACACGGCCACCGTAGGTGGCGTCGAGTACGCGGTTGTCGCCATGCACGTGAGCAGCAGGCAAAACCCAAATTGGGTTTGGGGAACTTTCGAGCATCAGATGAATCCTGGCCGCTGCGACTATATCGGGTGCTTCGACACATTCGGCGCCCAGACCGATTCGGTTCCGCCGAATACAAAGGCGTACAACACCCAATATGGCGTGTGTTCAAAAACGTCGCAGCTCAAGACTCTGATGGCAAGCGCGCACCTCTCGCCAGTTTGGGAGAACTACTGCCTAAAATCGACCCAAGTTGACTACACTGCTCAAGACGGAACTCCGTACGTGCTCGGGAATTCGGTCATAGAAGGCATCGTGGGGAACGGCACAGTCGCGGCTTCATCGTGTATTTCGTGTCACGCATACGCGTCGTTCGGTCCGGACGGAGCCCCGACTGCGAGGGCCAGGGGGATGCTGCCCTTCAATCCTACGGGCAAGCCAATCCCGGGCGTCCTCGACGGGTCGCACACCTTCGCCTTTATGTGGGGCTTGTTGGAAGCAAAATAAAAACGCCTCGCGCCGGGTCTGCTTCGGTAATTCCAATGACCTTGTGAAGATGGGACTAAAAAAAAGTGAGTTCGTCAGAAGTGAGGGGTGACGCGGAGTTCGGGTTTCGGTTTCGGAACTTTAGTTCGGAAAGAGTGCCCCATTTCGCGTGCTCGAGTGACGCTCGGTACCAGGCTCATCAGTTGCTCTAGCAGTTCCTCGGCATAGCGGCGCTGCGGGCCAGTCATGTCGTAGCTGGTATTTTTGGTTTTTCCAATCAATTGCAGATAGTTGGGCTCTCCAGTGGCTGAGTAGGTAAGCGATTCATCCATCGCGAGAAGTGAATCCTCAAGTAGTTCCATGAAGCTTCGGAAGCGAATCCACTTTTGATTTTCTAGGTCAACGACGCAACCGGGTTGGAGCGGATAGTCAGCAGTGGGCGAATATCGCGACAGAATAGCTCCTCCTGCCCGGGCTCCGCGATCGGTAAGGAGCGCGATGATGTCCTTAGGCATGTCCAAGTTGAGTCCGCCTTCGCGTGCGGGATCGAGCCCAATATGGACAACGCGATCGCGATACCCTGGGACGCTCAACTGAAGGTTGTCACGCCAGTTGCGTGACGTGTCAAATAGAAGACCAAAGAAAGAGAGTAGACCTCCCAACCCCCTCTTTTTATCAAACCGTGTCCACCATTCCTCCAGCCCACCGCTGTTCTGACAAGGAATGAAGACTTGCTGTTTATGGCGGCCATCATCAACGTCGCGAAGATTGATGCCGAAGGTAGGCCATCGCGGCAAAGCGTGATCGAAGAGATTCAATGGAAAATTATTTGCCAAGCCGCCATCCACGAAGAAACAAGGTTCAGGAACGTTTTGCTTGTTATCGACCGTTTTTGGTCCAAATCCGAAATCGACTCCATGAAGCGGAATCGGGCAAAAGAGGACGGGAAAGCTGAGGCTCATTCGAACCGCGACGATTACGGGAAGATTTGCAGCATCGGGAAAGACCGCTAGATCAGTGTGATCGACTTGCCCTTCATCATCACGGGAAGAACGATTAAGCGCGCTGCCATCTTAAGAAAGGCCGTACGCTGAATATCATCCATCTCGATGTGCGAGACTTCGTGAGCGAGGATTGATCGTGCAGTCTGTGGGTCGGCGGCGGAGAATTGCCACAACCCTCGCGTCGCCGTGATGAAAAACCGGCCGTCCCGCTTCGAGACCCGTGCGTTGGGGATGTCTGAGGTGAAGTCGTAACGCAGATCAACCTTACCTGAGAGCCCGGAGCGCTCAAGCAACCCGGAGAGGATTTCCCGGAAGTCCCTGAAGCGGTCGTTCACCATGCCGGCTTCCATCTGACGGGCAGTAACAATTCGCTTTCGTTGCCGGACTACGACGATGACGCAGGCGGCTACTGTGAGGAGAGCGATCGGAAGAATGTAGGCTAGCCACCAGCCAAAAGATGTCCCATCCGTTGCGATTGAACGCAGGATGAAGAAGTGCGCACGAATCGCCACGAAAGCGAAGGTAAGTAACCAGAGGTATGCGGAGACAGCTGCGAATCGAGTATCCTTAATGCCAAATCTTTCTAAAATGCGCAAAGGATGGGTCGGGATCTCAGCCATGAAGACACTCGATCAGCCATAACCAAAGGTCCGGGCTTGTTAGGATTCTGCGAAAAGCCTACGCAGGTCACCTTCAAGCTTTTTCCGGTGCGAGGAAGGAATCCGCAGTTTGGAACCTTGGGTCTCAACGAATTTTAGGAGTTCCCCCTGCTGGTCGCGGTCGAGCGGTTTCTTTTTTTTCAGAAAATCCTCTAAATATTTCGAAAGGCGTTTCTTGACTACATCTTTCGCCGCGTCGGCAAATATGCCGCCCACAAAGGTGCAAATGCTTAGTGTGTAGGACCAGACCTCCGGCGGAATCTGGAAGGCATGCTCGGAAACACCTTCAGGAACCTGAAATTTGTTTGCTGCCAATGTATCGTAGCCGTCTTCGACAACGTCTTCCGTGCCGGGCTGTAGACGTGAAACGAGAGCTTCCGCGACGGTCTTGCCATTTTGCTGCTCCGGTTCCATTTGAGCACATGCCTTTCTCCGCTCGAACGATGTCTTAGTCTCCCGAGAATCCGAGACGAGGATGTACGAGGTTCGAGGTCGACTAATTCAGGATTGGGAATAGCTTTGATGAGTCGACGGCGCCCGTAGCGGGAATCTGCTCTAAGTGCTTCGAAATCGCCGACCTATGTCCCAGGTGAAAAAGCAGAATCTGGTTCTCAAATTTTTTGTGGTATGTACAGTTTTCTTTTTTCTGGACCTCGCGCATCTCGATCTGGTTCCGCGGGCAACCTCCCAGACAGGTCGGTAAAAACTCGCAGTCTCGGCAAACTTCATTACGAAAAGGCGAATATTCTTGCCACTTCCGCAAATTGGCCTGTTGCGAGTCGAGGGGCTGGCCAACGTGCCCGATGGCTTCTCTGGAATTGTCGACGGCCAGACCGCATTTGTGGATTTCACCCTCGGGCGTGAAGACAAATCCGTTGGCGCCAACTGCCCCGCAGTTGTAGGTCTTGGGCTCCGGAAATTGGTACAGACCTTGCGCGCTAACTGGAACCCCGAATTCTTCTAGCCGCTCCATCCATCGGAACTGCACTTGATAGAAGTCGTCCATGCTGCAGACGAAATTGCTCATCGTTGAGCACGCCTCAGTGAAGGGGGAAATGCGCGCTAAATAAGGAAAAAACTGTGTATCTGGGCCAAGCCATCCCTTATTCGCGAAGAGCTGGAGTAGGGGCCAGACGGAATTGAGATTCCGGTTATCCACGTTGATGCGCAGACGAATGAGGAACTTTCCAACCACCAAGGGCAGACCTGCCATGATCGCTTGGAAAGAAGATGCGTGCCCCGCTTTGTAAGGCCTCCGTTCGTCGTGGAGGGACGCCGGGCCATCGATCGTGATTTGTAAACGCTGTACTTTTGAGCGTCGCAAAACTCGTACGGTATCCGGGCCTATGACGGTTCCGTTGGTTATGACCTGAGAATGGTAAGGAATGCCACTTGAACGACAGATCTTGATGAACTCTCGGGAAAGATTTTCGACTACGGGCAGTGAGAGAAGGGGTTCACCGCCAAACCAGTCCACGTTCATGCTGGGAACTGAGTTTGCAGCGATGTGCTTCGCAACGAAATCGACGATATTTCGCTGCGTGTCGAGGCTCATCATTCCCTTTTTCTTACCTACGAAGCAATAATCGCAGCCGAGATTGCATCCGAAGGTGGGCAGTATGGTCAACAGGAACTGTGATCTTCTGCGCTCGGTTTCGTACGTCTCTTCAAGCAGAGATAGCTCGTCCGTATCCATTCGCACGAGGAAACCACCTGCGACGAGATGAGAAAAGACCTCGCGGATTTGAGCTCCCTCTGGCGGCTCGTCTATTGGAGAGCGTAGGTCAAGCAGCGAGCGGACCTTTTGAAAGACGTTGGGCGTCAACTCCACGATCGCACCTGTCCGGCCGTTGTAGAGAAGTCCCTTGCCGTCGTCGAGGTCCATGGCATGGGTATAGTGGGAAGTTTTCCAGGTCACGGCTGTCCTCCCCGAGGCAAATGTCTCAAACGATGCAGGTGTCTCCGCCGTAGCACACATCTCGCGGGTTGAGGCGTGAATTGCGAAGCAATTGTTTCAGCGACTTCGACTTGGGCCCTTTGACGACGATGGCGGCGTTTTTCGTCATTGCCGTTGCGGCGATGCACGTGTCACCGCCGTAGCAATGTCCCTCACCGAGTCCCAGATCTTTGATCTTGGCAAGGCTGACGTCTTTCGGGGCTCGCACCCAGATGATAGTGTCCTTCTCTTTGGAACTGGTTTTCTTAGGCATGGATCCTCCTAATCGACGAGGAATAATGGCCTGCATGCTAACGCCTAGCTCTGCAATTGTCGAGCGCTGTTTTTAAGGGCTGGCATTGGCGGCTCAAGCTTTGAATGTTGTGTCGCGGTGTGAGGACAGAGCGGCGGGTGAGCTCAAAGCTGCGATTCCTGGTGCGAAGGAGGTCTCGAGGGATTTCAAAGCACGGGTGTCCCGGACGAGCATTTCACTGAAAGCCGTGATGAGTTGGAGCGCGTTCCGCTCTTTTGCGAGGACCAAATGGAGGCTGTCTCGATTGACGGTGTGCTTCTGCGGATCGAAGAATTGTCTCAACGCGTTTAAGTATTCCACATAATGCTGCGTGACCAGATCGTAGTTCGTTCGAAGCCGATTGAGGTCCGCATAGCTCTCCTCAAATCGCGAGACGTTACCGACAATGACGTTGCGCAGAATCGGGAGATTCGCCTGCCAGATTTGAGACTGGAAAACGTAGCGTTTATGGTCCGCATCCTGCAATTTTTGGACGGTGGACATCTGGAGGTCTATGCTCGTGCTGATGGCGTTTGCGGCCGCAGTAAATTTTTGAAGCTCGAGTTGGTCCTTGTGCAGCTGCGATTGTTCCAAGCCTTCGAAGACCTTATCCGAAAGATGAGCAGCTTCACTGTCTGGCAATTTCAGGTCGATATTTTCCGCAGGAAACAACGCGACCAACAGCTTGATGCCTGGAGTTCTGACAACCTGGCTGGTGGACTTGAAACCATTGAGAAAGACGATCGTGTTCTTTCTGAGTTCGTCAGCCAGCGCTAAGTTGCCTTGGAGTTCAACCTTAAGCAGGGCGACCGTATTGCGCTGCACTGCCAGTTCCTGATCTTGCTGCCCTTTCTCGTGTGCAGCTTTGATGTCCCGGTCAATTTGAGCTTGCTTCTCGCGACTGTTGATTTCCGCCGTCGCTTGCCTCTCTTTCGCGCGAAGTTCCACGTATTTAAGGCTGAAACCGAGAAAAATGAGCACAAAGCCGATGAGAAAGCCATACAAAAGAAGCGTCTTGAGGATTTTGAAACCGGCAGTGGGAGGAAGGGTTGGAATAATGCCGCGCTTCAGGAGAGTCCGGGTGAACAGAAACGCTAGAAACAGGAAAAAACCGATTAGGACGAGGGGGTCCTGGAGATATGGCGCAACCTTGGCGAACTGGGTTACACCATCCGCTTGGACGAAAACACTGTGCACTATTGCCATTTGTGACGCTCTATTTCTGGCAACAGCCTACTTAGTACTTTGAAAGAAAACAACTAGAACTGCGGCGCCACGCAAACAAAAAAGTGGCGAGGCACCAACATCAGGTCACCTGAAATCATTCGTCTGAAACGGGAAAGTGGCTGTCCTGAAGAAACGAATCGCCCGACTGGAATCTGAAAACAGGCAATTGCAGAATCAGGTTGCGGTCTTGACGGACAGCATGGGACGGTCATCGCAATCTCCTTCGGATTCTGTCCGCGAGCAACAGCACAATTTCTTCAAGTACAGCAACGTGCGGCGATACTAGATTGAAAGCCAGGTGGTCGAGTAGCAGAGGAACGGGAGCGCATCCGAGCCAAATCTCTCTGCGCAGTCATAGCTGTGGTGTGGAAAACGTTCCGTCCAGAAACCGCCTCACGGTTGAATGATCCTCCAAGATTCTTGTGACCTCATCCACACCTCGGAATTGGTCAGACTCTCTATCGTTAGTCGTGGCGACATCATTGAGAGCTCTATTCACGAGCAGTCCCAAATCGGCCGGAAAGCGTCCTTTCCATCGGGGATCGGCGTCAAACAGGTCCGGATATCGAATCTTAAGGTGATGAACCAGAAGAAGAGCCTTCAGCGATCCGGCACGATCACCCTTGCGGTAGAGTTGGCCTCCCAAACATTCGGCATCTTCTGCCAAAGTCATGATTCCGCGCCGCAGAATCTCGTCTGCGGGTGTGGCGTTCCCGACTTCCAAGACAGACGAGGCCGGAATTTCGTTAACGCGATGTGGCAGCGGTATGCGCATTCTTAGGAGACCGCGCCTTGCTAGATCACAATTCTCACGATCCAATTCGACCCAGACTTGAAACACGTTCCGCAACTGTTCCATTTTGGCCTCGTCCATGATTTCTTGTACGGTTGCCTTGACGATCGGAGCAGGCAACAAATATCGGCCCAGTTGTCCGCCAATTCCCCCTAGAGAATCGGCGCTGCTCTCGTCCTGCGGCTCTAACCGCAGCGACCCCGCAACGCCCAACGCGCGGAGAAGAAATCTGACCATGACGTGATAAATCGCTACGGTGAGCTTCTTCTTATCCACGCAGGCGAGAAACAGAGGCGTCGGATATTCGACTAACCATCGAACCTGGTCTCCACTTTGGAACTCCCACGGAATCAAGCCGCTCTTCACTTGCACTGAAAAGTAATCCCGAACAACCGCCCCTTTTCCAATTTGGTCGAACAATGTGCAGTACAGATCGATTCCGAAATCGTCCGAACGGCGCACCGGGGTGACAGCGCCCCAACGTGAAAACAAAAAATCCGCAAGAATCTCCGATCTACTACCCTCCTTGGCATTTACCGCGAAAGATCCAGGCACTAGATCCTCTCTTTCCGATTATATGAAGGAACGATGATCGGTGCGTCACTCTCTATCGTTCAAGGTGACGAGACACACCGGCAAGTCACGGGCATCAGCGGCAACGGGTCCCCGGTATCCGGCATCGTTGAGTACGTAAGGGTGTTTTCTTTATCGAAGCGATAGGTTCCACCCATGAAGGTTCTTTCGTATCCGCCTCGCGAATCGATCCAATCACCTGCGTTGCCGACAGTATCGAGCAAGCCGAATGGGCTCTGCCCATTCGGAAAAGCATCGACGGGAGACAATTCGTACTTCTGGCCTTTGTCTGGCAGGCCTACAACATTGGCGCGGGACACGTCGAAGGCATTTCCCCAGGGATAGAGCCTCGCGTCAACGCCGCGAGCTGACAGTTCCCATTCAAGATCGGTTGGTAGGCGTTTATTCTGGGATTTGCAGTACAGTCGCGCTTCTTCCATTGTTAACTTGGCAGGGCAGCCGGGACATGGAACACGTGGGTCGGGGAGAGGCTTCGTGTCGGAGGTTTGTGCCTGACGGGTGGCTCTTGATTCTGCGTTTATCACGTCGAAAACGTTTTGTAGCTGCCCCATCAACTTCGGGACCTGTTTTAGGTTTGTCGCATCGACGGCTCGCGATTGATTTTCCTCGGTAAGGAGGACCGAAAGGAATGGTTCGAGACGGCCATCGCGTACAAGTTGTCTCGCAATCGGCAGATATTCTTCCGTTGTTACGGGTTTCAAATCAATCCAGAACTCTTGAGTATTGTCTTGTTCAATGCGGTCGGAACCTTGCAGCCAACGGAGTCTTGGCACGCAAGCCATCCGCGGGTGAGCGCGGACTTCGTCGTCCGATGGAAGGTGGAACTCGTAGCGCTTCTTCTGGAGAGAGAGACCACTCGCCGCGAGGATGGGAAACCGGATCTCTCGCGATTGCGAATCCGAGTAGCTCGCCCGCACGATAAGTATCAAATCCACGGCGGGCAGCCTCAGCCGTGTCGTACCTTTGCGATGTAGGTCTTGAGTGGCGATCAGATATTCCTGATTGAGATCAGGATTCTCTGCGTAAACTTCGATGACGGCGTTTCCTCTGATCGAATTCAGCGAGTCGGCAAAGACTTGAACATAGACATGGTTTCGGTAGTAAAGGAAGGTCGTAACGGCGGCTGCAGCGATGAGAATCCCGGCGACCAAGAAAAATGCACGCAAGTATACATGGGTGCGGGTCCAGATTCGTCGTGAGGGTCCCACGAATGAATTCGTCCGTGAGATTCGCAATAGGCGCCCCGAACTCCAGTAGTCGACGGTTTGTGGAGCAACCAGCGTGGGACGGGCCAGCTCCTGACGCAATTGGGAGGCAAGTTGAACAACCTCAATTTCTTTGTACGCCGCGGATTTCTGGAGAAGATCTCGGAGAGTAAGCGCGAACCTAGTAGAGCGATCCAATCCGAATTCACTCGCCGATTCAGCGTCGTCGGATGCAGTTATACATGCAAGATTCGGGAAGCCCGCCTCTTGTACCGCCGCCAGTAGTGCCGCGGCGGAACACGTGTCAACAAAAAGAATCGCCGGACCACTAACAAGGATGCGGATGTATTTGAGGAGGTCGGCGCCGGAGAGTAAAACGGTGCTGTTGTTCTCGATGGCAGCGACCGTATAAGCACCAGTGGTTTTCCACCCATGGCCCATGAGGTAGACGACAGTGATGTCGCCTGCCGATTTCGGTACTTCAAGCTTGTGTAGGTCTGTTAGATCTCGGACGAAGATTGCGTATTCGTCGTTGTTACTGAACGGAGCGAACGACAAAGATACGGTGGCATAGGTAGATCGAGATGTCGCTAGCGGAGCAAGATTCAATGCTGAAGGGGTTTCTCCCTCGAGAGAGATAAAGATTAATTTTCCAATTCTGGGCATCTGCTACCAACCAAAGAATTGAGCGAGGGTTGGCTTGTTTATGTCCGCGGCGCCCTGTCCACGTACCACCTGGGGAGCCGCAGCTACCAGCTTTTGAAGCAAGATGGGAGTTGCGGCACCGAGATGGAAGCACAGCAGAGCACTAGCGGTACCCTGAAGGTAGAGGATCGGCATGGCTCCGGCCAAGAGAATCATGCCGGCAGTTGTGATCCAATACATCGGATGTCGAACGAACCGAGAGGCGCCTCCGGGTTTGCGAGTCAGGGAGTACCAATGCAAGAGTTCGCAAGCGAGTCCACCGATGATCGCTGTTAAACTTTGAGCCCAAAGTTGAGTCACTTGCATCGACCTGTCCCCCTAAAGACGGCGGTTCGAGAGGTCTATCCCGTCTAGCACCGTTTGTGCTCTCTGCAGAGCCTTCGGATTGTTCTTGTGCTGCAGCAGCGACACCTGACGCACATATTACCCAATATTTCGCTATGGTGTTTGCGTAGATCCCGCACCGTCCAAACTGAAGCGCCCCAGTTAGAAAAAACACGCGCTCAGCGATTCGTCATTTTGCGACGGGATATGACGTCTCTTGCATTCTGTCAGTTCGACCGATTAGAAGCAGTCCCGCAAACATGATTGTAGTCGCAACAGCCGTGCTAATTATGGGGGACAGAAAGACTAAATTGGCGTTCCCGGTGGCTCTGCCGTAGGCAGCCGCGCTCCAGCAAGAGATGAAACCGAACGCTACCGCGAATGTGGCGGGCATGCTGAGCCGCCGAGTTACCGCCCTGCTGGCAAATAGAGTGAATATGATGGGTGGCACAAGGCCCAGAGCCGCGCCGTAAACGGCGAACGCTAAATCCGCTATCGTGAAGCCCCAGACGCGGAGTAATTCCACCATTCCCACGGCAGCTAGCGCACTCACGACGAGGACAAATCGGGACCAGAAAGCCTCGGATTGCAGTTCGGCGCGACGATGCACATCGACTTTGCGAAATTGAGCGATCACATCCTCGTAAAGCGTGTGTGAGACGGCAATGAGTTGAGTCGATGCCGTACTTAGCATTGCGCCGTAGAGGCCCAATACCACAAAGAAGATACCCACCCGTCCCAATGGACTCCGCTGCATGAATTTGAGAATCGTGACGAGCACATTCTCCTTGTCGACAGGCGTGATAAACATAAACGCGCCAACCGCGATCAGAACCAAAAGGGACCAGCTGACTCCTGCGCTGACTACGCTGGACCACATGCCTCGAGTGACGACTTGAGGCTTTTGGGAACCAGCGACGCGCTGCCACAAGCCCATATTGCTGACAAAGGTGAGGAGGTTCATGATGGCGATGCCGAGGATGAAGGGCAGGAGCCCAATATTCCACTGCAATGTCCGAAGCCCCAGCGGAATCCTGTTTACGCTCAAGGCCCATCCCTGCGCAGAGGCGGTTACGGCGTAAAACACCGCCATGGCGGCGATGAGGAGCCAGATGAACCACATTTGAATTCGGTCCGTCACTACAACTACTCGAAATCCGCCAAGGCCCGTGTAGGTGAAGGCAACCGTCGCGATCACAGCAACCGTTAAAAATGGCGGAATCCCGTGCACCAGTCCAGCCAAGAATCTTGAGCCAACAGTCAGTTCAACTGCGAAGGCGCTGAGATAACCGATTGCCGTGCAAACGGAAGCAACTAGGGCGAGACCTTTGTTATCAAACTCGGTTCCCAGATAGGCGTGAATGGTTGGCCGGTAATCGTATCCAGACATTTTCGTCCAGATGCGAGGGACCAGAATGCTAAACACTAAGAGCCCTAGAGCCGTAGTGATGGCGGTCCATAGCAACCATAGTCCGAGCGCGGGTACCAGTTCAAAAAAAGCGACTATAACTGTTGCAAGTGAAATCGTCGCGGCTACTGTCGATGCCGCAAACTCGCGGTGGTTCTCGACTCGTGCTCTTCTTCCCAGTAGCAGTGGCAAGATGTCGCCGAGGCCCCGAATATCTCGGCTGTAACGAAGACCCATGCCCAGGTAAAGGGAAATTGAAACAGCCAGCGCGATTAGCACTATCGTAGTCATTTCGCTCTCGCAAATCTGAGTTCTACGAGGGACAGAGCTTCCAAAACACGCGAGATCCCGCTCAGGGATTTCGACGCGATACTTCTCATGACGGGCAGTTGCGCGCCTGCATACACCAACACTCGATAGTCCTTCTCAACGAGCAATTCAAACAAAACTAATTCTTCGAGTTGGTATGCAACGCAGTGAGCCCGAACGGATTGATCAACTCTCGTACTGCTAGCCGTTCGACGAAGATAGTTGTCGACAGCCTGATCGATTAGCAGTCTGAAATCATGGTTGTCACGATACCGACGTTCGAAGTGCTCGAGTCTCCCAAGGAAATCAGGGTTCTTGCAAAGAACTGCGGCGGAAATGAGTTCGACGCCTTCCATGGAGTTCGCTGAAATCAGCCGACGCAACTTCTTGCTGGCATGGTCTGCATCTCTCGTTGTGTGTTCTATGGCTCCTGACTCGGTTGCTCCGTCAAAGGCTTCATAATTATGGCGATTCAGGTAGTCGCCAATAAGCAAGTCAAATCGCCCCAAATTATCGCGAGTCCAATTGAGTGCCCACGAAAGATGAGCGGGCAATTCGGCCGTTCGGATTTTCAGACTGACGCCAACAAAAACCTTCCCTTCTACAGGGTTAGTCAGGGCGCCTTCCGGAAAAACGTTAACGATCGGAGTTGGCATTCAGTTGATCCCAGAGCACTCTGAAGTCTTGAGCCCTTTCCAGGGATTCGGAGAGATTCAGGTTGCGTGTGTTGTCAGTGTTGCCGCCGACGACGCCAACAAACCCTATCTGAAGATCCGAATGTGTTTCGAACGACCAATAGGCGTCAAGGAGCGAGGGATTTCGTCGGTCGGTTGAAGCCCTGCTTAATAGTCGGTTCAACGTCTTTTCATGTTTCTTGCGTTCCCCATCAGAGAGGCACCGAAAATGAATTTTCTCGATCTCTTCCCGTTTCAACGGTTCCAAATTTGGTTGCGCCCTCTTCCGGCCTTCATTGAGTAACCGCTTGAAGTCTTTCTTTACAGCGTCGGCACTTTCTGAGGTCGCCTTTCGCTTCTGGTGATCGTCAACATCCATGAAAATCATTTGAACCTGCAAAAAACGGCCCTCCGACAGGTAGGGAAAATGGAAATCAAGTAGGTTTTCTTCGCGCACGATGAGGTCTGATTTTCGGAAGAGTCCTCGCACGTTGCGGAACTGTGGCGCGCGCCGAGCTTCCCACTGTGCAGCGATGTCAGCAGTGTGCACAAGGGGACGGTCCTTCAGATCTTGCTTAATGTTCGATAAGATTTCGAAGTTCAACGTGGGCAAACTTAGGAAATCCTGCATGATCGCAGCTTGAGCATCGACTGTAGGCTGAGCTGCCCGCCCGTACGTTTCCAACCTAAGGAAATCACCGACCTCCGGGGCAGCAACCTGTTCGAGGAAGACCTTTTCTTGCGCCGAGCCCTCATCCATTTTGAAGTAGTTTTGCGTATGGTCCAAAAACACTTGAAAGTCGCTGACCCGCAATGCCAGTGCCTCTGCCGCACGTTCGCCACGATCGGTGTCCTTAAGTCGGGCCATCTCGGCACCCAACCAATGCATGCCGACCATGAAAAGCGCGAGTCTAGGAAAACTGATGGATCGAGTGTCGTGAGTTGGAGCATTCGAATCGGCAAATATCTCAATAATCGTAAAAGCGAGGCTCTGATTAAGCGTGGCGCGCCCCGACTCTGCCAGACGCCAATAGGTATCTGTCAGCCCTAGCTTGGTAGCGATCTCTAGACTCGAACGGCCGAGCCTTGTTCGCTCTAGGCGCAGATATGTGCCGAGCATCCGCTGGAGCGGATTTACGGCATTGCTGTCGGGAAAGGTTTTCTTTCTGCCCATACTTATACAGAAATATAACAGATTGCTAGGTGCATGTAAACATGCACGATTTAATAGAGCATTCGTCATTGAAAATAGTAAAATAAAACAATGCAGGAACGCAAGAAAGACCTTGCAATGAGATCGAAGATTAAATAATATCGTTAAAGGGAATAGGGGCTCAGGGCGAGTGGAGGGAATTTTATGAGCCGAGTCTTTCGAAGATGGAACATGGTTGAAGTTGTGGTCGCCGGCGACAGAGTCGGCGGCGTGATCGGAGAAAAGATCGCTGGCGGCTTGTATGAGGTGATCGTCCAGGTAAAGGGCCGCCCGTGTTCAGGAGTTTTCCGAACTGACGAAATCAATTTTGCTGGAGACGAGAGAGGGCGGAGGCGTCGCATTGGGGGACTAGCGGAAGGGAGGAGTAGGGGTGTTGACTCCAGATCCTAATCGGAGTCGAATTCAACAACTCGGACCTCGCGCTTCGAGCAAGTTCGCGCCTACGATGGTGGCGAAAGTGGTGGCAAAGACGATTGTTGAAGTGCAGGGATTAGTGGCGGCCCTTGAATCATATGATCCGACGTTGGCGTTCGCCCAGATTGAACTGGGTGGCAAGCAGATGCTCGTTGAGGACCTATTCGCCGAAGCGCTTACGGGGGTTAAGCTACGGACAAAGTTACAAGTCACTGCGGACAACTATTTTCTGCATGGTGAAGAAACTCTGGCCATTCGACGGACGGCGGGGGACCTAACCACGGAAGTTCGTATGGGCAGTCTCCACGATGCCATTGATGGAACCGATCTCCGAGTCCTGAGGTTCGGTAACGATTGCAGTGCAGCTATCGTTGTCGATCCTGCTCAGAAGCCGGGTGCGCGCATTGTCACTGCGGCGATCGGTATAAGCAGCGAGAGAACGGTCATCACGCGATTGTGAAGGGTCCTCGGTTCGTATCCACGGGCTGCAAGGTAGTCGCGGAATTCTCGTAGAGTTTGCTTTGACACTTCGTCAAGAAACTTCAAGGATTTGGCGGAATCGAGAAACTGAGTAAGGTTGAGGTGGTATCCGCCCGCGGTTTTTGGCCGTTTCTTCTTCGAGGCTTCGGCAAGAAATTCTTCGACAGCATTCTTCAGCGGAATGCGGTTCGTGTTTGTGGCTTTTTCGAACTCCGCCACGGTCAAGCCCTTGGCTTTCGCTGCGAACGCAGAGCCGAGGTGGTCCGCCTCGTCGCGAGCTTCGGCAAACGTTTCTGCCGAGAGCGTTTTCCAGAATTGTTTGCCGTCGAAGAAAGGCCTGGCGTAGAAAGGCCCTGTCAAATCGTTGGTGCGATGGCCGCGGCCTTCAAGGATTCGCTGATATTTCCAGCGGTCTCCCATTTTAACGCGTTTGTATAGGCTGAGCGTTGTCATGCTGCCATACCCGGTTTCAAATCACCGGATAATAGTAGCAGACTAGAGGCACGATGTAAACAGCCGCATATTTACTGCATTTGCGAACAGTGGCGGAGGAGGAGGGATTTGAACCCCCGAGACCCTTTCGGGCCTAACGGTTTTCAAGACCGCCGGTTTCAACCGCTCACCCACTCCTCCGTTTTTAATTATAGCTCGCCACGAGTGTTTGGCATTTAGCGGTTTCTTGATGACAAATTCGCACTTGACCCGCCACTAAGTCTCTGTCCCGAAGGCCATCAGCGGATGACATGGATCCGGAGTCCCAATTTCAGGCTCTTCCACGATTTGTCCGCTGTGTACACCGGAGCGCCCAACGCAAGTCCGAGGGCTAAACAAGCCCGGTCTCCCAATGACAGGCCAAGTGCGCGGGTTTCGACAATAAGGTTTCCGGCGGTCATAGCGTGCTCGGCGGTGAATGCCGCTGCCTCCCGAATCGGACTAAGGGTGGCCTCCCATGCCTCCTGCGGACTAACCTAAAGAAAACACGGAGGGCGGCAAAGGTAGGAACTTCTCAAGACCGCGGGTTTCAACCGCTCACCCACTCCTCCGCTTGCAATTACAAAGGGCAACTCAACCTGGTGGGTGATTGCTGACACTTTTGACCTCGATTGCTGCTTCTTAGGGTGCGGCGTGGCCTGGGTACCTCCCTTCGCGAACTAGCAATGCTCCGGCCTGGAGCGTCCGTAGCCCAAAACGGGAACCGCGACCGGACGTCCGCCAGGAGGTAGTTGCTCAGCGATCTGCCGCACCGCCGCAAGACCCTTGCATCTCCCGCGTATCTCTTACTTTCTAGGAACGGAGTTAGGGCTGCAACCTCCTTTTTGGGGCTCGCTTACGGGACTAGGAAGCGGCATTAACGCTTTACTCACACTCTGCGCCCGATGTCCGAACAAGCCGTGACAAGGCCTGTCTCAATTTCGCACACTAGGTACCATGGCGCGTACCAGTGCAGGACCCCGGCGGTCGGAAAACCAACCAGTGCCGGTAGACCCGAAAAGGGTACTCCATATCCGAAACACGGCCATCGTTTCCCGCGATGTCGCCGGCGAAACGATTGTGGTCCCCATCTGCAGGGGTGCCGGGGATCTCGAATCCGTCTACATGTTCAATCCGCTCGGTCGGGAGTTGTGGCTCCTTCTCGCGGAAGGGCGTACCGCTGAAGAACTGACAAATTGGGTCGCTGCCCGCTACGCGGTGGATGCGGAGCAGGCATTCGCGGATGTTCAAAACTACTTGGCTGAACTCCGAGAAGTGGGTTTGGTCCAAACGACTTAGGCGGCCATTCCTCCTTGTGCCGTATGCCTCCTTATGAGGGGGCATTGGCTGTTACGTTTTGCGAAGGTTCCAGGCTCCGTCCTTATAGGACTTGGGATTCAAGAAGCGAAGGACGACGCGTGCAAACGGCAGAATATAGCGACTTTACCGGATTGGTTCACGGGCACTACGCTGGGAAGCGGATGCCCCTCGAGGTGTCCATTGAGGTGACCCGGCGCTGCCCGCTCGAGTGCCTGCATTGCTACAACAATCTGCCGATGAGCGACCACGCGGCGCGCGTCCAGGAACTGAGCCTCGAAGAGCATTGCCACCTGCTGGATGAGCTTTCGGCCGCGGGGTGCCTGTGGATCCTGTACACCGGGGGCGAAATCTTCGCGCGCAAGGACTTCCTGGAGATTTACACGGAGGCCAAGAAGCGCGGTTTTCTGGTCACATTGTTCACCAATGGCACGATGATTACCCCTAAGATCGCGGACTATCTTGCCGAGTGGCGCCCCTTTGCCATCGAGATCACGCTGTACGGCGCTACCCGCGAAACCTATGAGGCTCTGACTCAGATTCCTGGTTCCTATGAGCGCTGCATGCGGGGAATTCGCCTGCTCCTCGAGCGGAACTTGCCCTTAAAACTGAAGACCGTGCCGACGACCATCAACCGTCACGAGGTTTTTGCGATGAAGCGGATGGCCGAAGAAGAATTCGGCGTGGAATTCAAGTTCGATCCGCTGCTCAATCCGCGCATCGATTGCTCGCAGAGCCCGCTTGCGGTGCGGCTATCGCCGGAGCAGGTGGTGGCCCTGGACTTTTCCGATCCGCGCCGCAAAGAGGATTACCGGCGGCTGGCGGAGCAAGACTTAGCGACGCCGTTAGCGGTTGACTCTGCGCGGAAGGACAAATATTCCTGCGGTGGCGGTGTCCACGGCTGTGCTGTCGATCCCTACGGCACGATGAGCATCTGCGTCATCTCGCACCAGCAGGGCTACAACATCCGAAAAGGCAGCTTCCGGGAAGGCTGGGAAGGCCCGTTGCGGGAGATTCGCAATCAGCCTCGGACGCGTCCCACGATCTGCGACCGCTGCCAGATTCAATCGCTCTGCAGCATGTGCCCGGCGAATGGCGAGCTGGAGAACGGCGACGCCGAGTCCCCAGTCGAGTTCTTGTGCCAGGTTGCCCATCTTCGCGCCTACGCGCTTGGCTTCGAGGTGCCGGAACACGGCGACTGCAAATGTTGTAACGCTGGCGCGCGGCAAGGCGATTTATTGGCCGCCGCTGAGCGGATACGGAACCAGAAACCCGCCCCACATTCCTGGGCGGGAGGCAGGCCCGCTTCGCCTGTCTTGAACGTCCTGCAATCCTCGACCAGGCATCAGGGTGTCGCTTGCGGCGCCTGCGCCGCGACTCACGGCGGATGAAAAGGGCAAGACCAGAAATGAAGGACGAGATCGACAAGAAAGCCGAGGAGCAGCACGCGGAAGATGCCTACGAGGCCCCGAAGGTTATTCGTGTGAGCCTGCGGCCCGATGAGGCTGTGCTGGGCCACTGCAAGGTTACGGGAGCGGCCGGCCCGGTGTCGGGTTCGTGCCGTTCGGTGGTCTCTTGCAGGTCCATAGGTTCCTGAAGGCAACAAATAGACTATGCGCGCACATCGACCGGAACTCTTGCCGACAAATTCTTGGAAGCCCGGGTGTCACGGGGCACAGCAGGTTGCTTACCGCATTGGGGACATCACTTTTGGCTTGATTGGGCAAAAAGACCTGCTTCTGACGCTGGATTCGGAGTTGCGCGAATTTGCGGTCGAAGCGGGTTCCATGGACGTCTGTCTGCGGATTTCCTGGTCCGATTCTCTCGATGTGCCAACCTCCGCACCGTTGTTTCATTCGGGCGGCTTGTGGTCGCTTTTTGCCGAGCCGGACGGCTATCGATTCAGCTTTCAGTCGGCGTTCCTGGGAAAAACCCCTTATAAGGAAGCCTGGCTCGATGAGGAATTCCGATCTGGGCGGGTGCTGCTATCTCGCCGCTATTTCGACACCGATCGCCCCGTCTATCCGCTGGAATATCCGCTCGACGAACTGCTGATGATTCATCGGCTTTCGCGCGGCGAAGGCGTGGAAGTTCATGCCGTCGGGATCACCGACGAGAACGGCTGCGGCCATCTCTTCCTCGGGCATTCCGGCGCCGGGAAGAGCACGACGGCGAAACTCTGGAAGGGACGCACCGGGGTCCACATCCTCAGCGACGACCGCATCATTCTGCGCGTGCGCGACGGACAGATTTGGATGTACGGCACGCCTTGGCACGGAGATGCCGGGATTGCCTCGCCGGACTGTGCGCGGTTGTCGCGAATCTATCTTCTGGAACACGGGAGCTGCAACGAGCAGCAACCCCTGGCGGCAGGGCTGGCCACCGCGGAGCTCTTTGCCCGCAGCTTTGTGCCCCACCACTCCGCGGAAGGGATTCGATTTACGCTGGATTTTCTCGATCGAGTCGCTCGCGAGATCCCGTGCTCGGTCTTTCGTTTTGTTCCCGATGAAAGCGCCGTGGAGGCCATCTGCCGTGCCGGAGTTTAAGACAATCCAGAGGCGGAGTTCCGAGCAGTTTGCCGCCATTTGCGATGCGCTTTTGCAGCGCGGGCTGAAGGTGCGTTTTCGCGCCCAGGGAACGAGCATGCAGCCGAACATTCTGGATGGCGACGCGGTCGTCGTCGCTCCCGCGGCAGGAGATGACTTGCAGAAAGGCGACGTCGTGCTGGCCCACGGTGAAGATGGATTTCGAGTACACCGCGTCGTGAAGGATGGTTCCGGTGGAGGCGCAATCATCACGCGTGGCGATACAGGGCACGAGAACGATCCGGTGACAAATTTCATCTTCGGCAAAGTGGTCGCCATCGAACGGTACGAAAAAGAGACTTCGATGGTGAAGCCCGGCATGAGATTTCTGCAGGCTTCGAAGGCACGAATGTATCGTCTGCGTCAGGCGGCGCTGCTGCGTTTCAAACGCGCGCGTTCTATTCTGCTGCCCGTAGGGTTTCTTATACTGTTCGGGGCGCTTTTGGGTCCAGCACCGGCTGCCGGGCAAGCCTTTACCATTACGAACACTGCTGCGCCCACCACAGTCGCGCCCGGCGGGACGATCACTTACACACAGGTTCTGTCCAATGCCAGCGGCGTGGCGATCACTCATCCCATCACGGTCACGCAAAATCTTCCGGCTAATACGACCTTCGTTTCCGCGGCCAAGACCGCTGGTCTCAACAACTGGACCTGTGCCAATGCGGCGGGAGTGATCACCTGTACGGACACTAGCGGAGGTACTTACGGCAGCGGCAACACTACGACGTTTTCGATTGTCGTCACAGTGAATGCAGCGACAGCGAACGGCACGGTGATCACGGACACGGTCACCGCCAAGGGAAACAACACTGCGGCTGTTAATGCGACGGCCAATGTGACTGTGCAGACGCCGGATCTCTCCATGACGCAAGCTGCCGCGCCAAACCCGGTTGCCACCGGCGCGAATATTACGTACACGGAGACCGTAACGAACAACGGCACGGATGCGGCAGTGGGCGCCACGTTGACGCAGAACACGCCGGCCAACACTACATTCGTATCGGCCACAGCTGCTGCGGGCTGGACGTGCGGTACGGTTCCCGCAGTAGGGGGAACGGGCGCGATCATTTGCACTGCCAACGCGGCGATGGGGTCCGGCACGACAACGGGCAATTTTACGATCGTTGTGAACGTGAATGCGGCGGCGCCGGGCGGATCGACGATTACCAATACGGCGACGGTGAGCGAGACCGGCACCGATCCGGTACCCGGCAACAACACCACCACCACTTCGGTTTCCGTCACCGGCGCCGATCTGGCCATGACGCAAACCGCTTCGGCCACAGCCATCGCTCCCGGCGCGACCATCACCTATACCGAAACCGTGCAGAACAATGGTCCGAACGATGCGGTAGGCGCAACGCTCTATCAGCAGACGCCGATAAACACGGTATTTGCTTCCATCACGCCGCCCGCAGGCTGGACCTGCCCGACGGCGCCAGCTGTCGGGGGAACGGGCCAGGTCATCTGCACAGCCGCCGGCAATGTCGTCAGCGGTGCTGCCGCCGTGACCTTTACTTACGTGGTGACGGTGAACGGGGGTACAGCGGCGGGAACTACGGTCGCGAACACCGCGGATGTGACCGCGCAAACCAGCGACCCGGCTCCTTCCAACAACGCCACGACGACCTCGGTTCTCGTGGAAGTCACCGGGGACGCCGATCTGGCGCTTTCGATGACCGCTTCGCCGACACCGGTATTTGTGTCTTCATCGTTGTCGTACACGATACTGGTAACGAATCTGGGGTTGGCCGCCGGCACGGGCGTTACCGTGACGGACACGCTTCCCGCGACCTTAGCCGGTGCTTCCGCGACGACAACCCAGGGAACTTGCGCGCCGCCCGCAGGCGGTAAGATCGTTTGTACGCTGAACACGGTGGCCTATCCGCTGGCGTCTCCGATCATCATCACGGTCACCGGCACGACTCCCGCTACCGCAGGGACGCTGACAAACGTGGCTACGGTCGCCACTACCGGCACAGACCCGGTTGCCGCGAACAACACGGTGACCGTTCTGACCGTCGTTCAGCCGCTGGTCTGCGCCACGCCAGGAAAGGACGGCGCGCCCGGTGCCCCGCTGACCGGCGTGGTGAACACCTATTACGCTGGCGTCGGAACTGCTGCCGCGGGCTCCGCGAGTCTCACCGTCACGACGCCCTCTTCCGGCTCCGCGACGCAGATTGGCGTGGGCGATCTGCTGCTCGTCATTCAAATGCAAGGAGCTCAAATCAACTCAACGAACACCGACGCTTACGGCGACGGCGTTGCTGGTTTGCCGGCCTCGGGATCTACGAGTCTGGGGAATTCAGGCGAGTTTGAATTTGTCACCGTGACCGCCATCACCGTCGGCGGAGGCACCGATACGGTAACGATTTCCGGCACGGGCACCGGTGGCGGATTGCTGAACACCTACGCGAGCGTCGCCGCATCGAACGTCAGCGTTCCACCCCAGGGCATACAGACGTTTCAAGTCATTCGCGTCCCACAGTACGCTGCCGCAACGCTGAGCAGCACGCTGGCCGCGTTCCCGTGGAATGGAGCCGTCGGTGGCATACTCGCTTTGGACGTCGCCTCGCAGCTCACTCTCGGCGGTAGTACGGTCAGCCTCGACGGGCAGGGTTTCCGAGGTGCTGGTGGGCGCATTTTGACCGGAGGAGCGGGACTGGGAACCGACGACGTCACACTGTCCACAAACAACGCGAACGGCTCGAAAGGTGAGGGCATCGCCGGAACGCCGCACTACATCGCCCCCGCCCTTGGCACCATCACACCCGCCACGACAGCGGTAAGTACCGGCCAAGCGTACCTGGAAGGTCTTCCCAACGGCAGCTACGCTCGTGGCGCGCCCGGCAACGCCGGCGGCGGCGCCACCGACGCAAACCCACCTGCCAACGACCAAAACAGCGGCGGCGGCGCGGGCGGCAACGGCGGCACCGGAGGAGTGGGCGGATTTGCCTGGAATAGCGCCGGCTTGGTCGGTGGTTTCGGGGGTGTGGCTTTCCCCGCATCGACGAGCGCCATCGTCATGGGCGGCGGAGGTGGCGCCGGCACGACCAACAACGGCTCAACCTGGGATCCAATCGCCAATACCGGCAACAGCACCAGCAACACGTGTCCCGGGGGCTGCACCGGCATCTACAGCAGCGGCACCGCTGGCGGTGGAGTCGTCATCATCCATGCCGGCTCCGTTGTCGGCACGGGCACGCTTACAGCCAATGGCCAGACCGCTCTCGAAACGGAAAATGACGGCGGAGGGGGTGGCGGAGCCGGCGGCACGATCCTCGTTTTTGCAAATAGCGGCGGGCTCGCGGGTCTTACCACCAATGCGGTCGGCGGCAATGGCGGAATCACCTGGCCCGAGCAAGCTCCGGCTGCCTTCCCGGGCAATCGTCATGGACCGGGCGGCGGCGGCGGTGGGGGTGTGATCCTCGCTTCTTCGGCACTTGGTGGCACAAACGTCGCCGGCGGCATTCCCGGTACTTCCACACTGGCCAACGACGCTTACGGTGCAACGGCTGGACAGCCCGGCACGGTGGTCACCACGGGCCTTGCCGTCATGGACACGCCCGGCACGCAGTCCGGTGCTTACTGTGCAGGCGCCGATCTGGCGGTGACGGACACGGGAACGCCCAACCCGGTTCTCGCCGGCAACAACATTACCTACACGCAGACCGTCACGAACAATGGCCCGCGCGACGCGGTGAACGCCGTGTTCAGCGAAGCAGTACCGGCGAATACCACTTTCCAGTCGCTCGCTGTACCGGCAGGCTGGACCTGCACTACACCCGCCGTCAACGGCACCGGCAGCATCAATTGCACCGACCCGGACGTAGCCAACGCCGCAGCGGGGACGTTCACGCTAGTGGTTCAAGTGAACCCAGCGACCGTCGTCGGCACGGTGATCACCGACGTGGTCGACGTCACCTCCGGAACCAACGATCCAAACCTTGCCAACAACACCGCGATGTCCCAAATCACCGTGGGTTCCGCCACCACGGCCGACCTGTCCATCACTAACGTCGGCACCCCCAACCCGGTCCTTGCCGGAAACAACATCACGTACACGGTGGTGGTGAAGAATAACGGCCTGGCCGCGGCTGTCAACGCATCCTTCTCCGAAGCGATTCCCGCCAACACGACTTTCGTTTCCGACACGCCGATTCCGGGCGGGTGGACCTGTTCCGTGACCGCAGGGACCCTCATGTGCGGGAATGTGTCGCTGGCGGCTGGTGCTTCAGCGACCTTCACCATCGTCGTAACCGTGGCCGCCGGCACCCCCTCGGGAACAGTAATTACAGACACGGTGGATGCATCCGCCACCACACCCGATCCGAATCCCAACAACAATAGCGCCACCGCCACCGTGATCGTGGCTACCGCGGGTCAAGCGGACATGGCCGTCACCAGTTCCGCTACTCCCAATCCGGTTACCTCCGGCAACAACATCACCTACACGCAGACCGCCACGAACAACGGTCCCGCCGCCGCTGCGGGCGCCAAGTTCGTGGACGTACTTCCCGCCAATACCACCTTTGTTTCCCTGGTTCAACCTGTGGGCTGGACTTGCGTGACGCCCGCCGTGGGCGCCAACGGTACCGTCACGTGTACCGCCAACGCCGCCGTTCCCTCCGGCGCGACCGCTAATTTCCCATTGGTCATCAAAGTGGTTCCGGGCACCGCACCGGGCACCCTCATTACCAATACGCCGACGGTCTCGGCAACTCCCACGGATCCTAACAGCGCGAACAATTCCGCCAGCACCACCGTCGTCGTCGCTTCGCCGTCGCAGTCCGACGTCGCCATCCAGAAGACTGCCTCACCGGAGCCTGTCAATCAGGGCACCACCCTGACCTACACGCTACAGGTAACGAACAACGGCCCAGCGGTCGCAACGGGCGTAACCGTCAGCGATCCGCTGCCGGCCCAGGTCTCCTTTGTTTCGGTATCCACGACACAGGGAACCTGCACTCAGGCTGCCGGCACGGTTTCCTGCACTCTCAATTCGATCAGCGTCGGTGGGCTGGTGCTCATCACCATCAACGTCACCGCCAACACCTTTAGCTCGGCCACGCTGGCCACCAATACCGCCACAGTCGCGTCGACCACCAGCGATCCGAACTTGACCAACAATTCTTCCACGGCGATCTCCACCATCGCTTCTCCGACCGCGGTGCAATTGTCTTCCTTCCGCGCCATGACCCGGGCCGGCGGCGGCATCCTGCTGGAATGGCACACGCGCGAGGAAATTCGCAACCTCGGCTTCAACGTCTATCGCGAAGACGCCCAAGGCCGCCATCGCCTGAATCCTTCGATCATCGCCGGCTCGGCACTGCTCATCCGCGGCGGACGCCCGCAACATGCCGCGAAAACCTATCAGTGGCTCGATCCCGACGGCAGCGCGCAGTCGAGCTACTCGCTCGAAGACGTGGATCTCAACGGCACGCGCAGCTCGCATGGACCCGTGCATGCCGACGCTTCGGCACCGAGCTCTGATGCTGTTACGCACCCGCTTCTTCTGACCCAATTGAATCGCGCGACCGCGCAGGTGGTCGCGCCGCGAACGCGAACTCTCTCAACGCCAATGCCCGCCACGCCGGAATTGGCGCGCGGCGAGGTCCGCATTTCTCTGGAAGAGATGCGCGCGGTGAAAATCTCCGTCCGCAGTGAGGGCTGGTACCGGATTTCAGGTGCCCAACTCGTTGCCGCGGGGCTCGATCCCGACGCCAATGCCCGCGATCTGCAGTTGTTCGCCGAAGGCGTCGAGCAGCCCATCTTGATCCTCGGCCGGCAGAACGGTCCGCTCGGCGCCGGCGACCGCATCGAATTCTACGGCACCGGGATCGACACACCCTTCTCCGACGCCCGGGTCTATTGGTTGGTAGGTGGCTCTCACCCGGGCAAACGCATCGTCCCTGCTCCCGCGACGCACGCCGGCCTCTCGGAGCCCCAGAGCTTCCTCTTTACCGTCGTTCGCGAAGACCGCACCACGTATTTTGGGACCCTGCTCAACGGCGAAAACCTGGATAACTTCTTCGGCGCGACAGTGACCTCTGAGCCCGTGGGCCAGGAACTCGTCATTGCAAACAACGATCCCAATTCCAGCCTGCCGGTAACACTCGACGTGCGCTTGCAAGGCGCAACCGACGGGCAGGATCACCGGGTAAGCGTGACGTTCAATGGCGCTTCCCTGGGCGAGGTGGACTTCAGCAATTTCGCGAATGTCACCAACACGTTCCCGGTTGACCGCAGCCTGCTTCTGGACGGCACAAATAAGGTGACGCTCACGGCTCTGGAAGGCGACAACGATGTCAGCGTCGTCCAGTCCATTGCGTTGCACTACCCGCACACCTACGCCGCCGACGCAAATTGGCTAAAGGCCACGGCTCCCGCAGGCGACACGGTCCACATCACCGGATTCAGCAATTCGCAGATTCACGTTTTCGACATCACCGATCCGCTGGCCGTCGCGCAATTCTCCGGCACCGTCGGCCTGGAGGGCACCAGCTACGGCGTCACGCTCGCTCTACCTGGTTCGGCGGTGCAACAGCACACTCTTCTCGCGTTTTCGGATGACCAAGTTTCCGCGCCCTCGGCTCTTGCGCTTCACCGGCCCAGCGAGCTTTCCGAGCGGCGCCAAGGCGGCGACATCATCATCATCACCCATCCCGATTTCGAATCGAGCCTCGCGCCGTTGGCCAAGCTTCATGAGTCTCAGGGGCAGACGGTCGAGTTGGTCACCGTGGACCAGCTCTTCGATGCCTTCAACTTTGGCGAACGCAGCCCGTTTGCCATCCGCGATTTTCTGCAGCACGCGGTCACGCATTGGAGCAAAAAGCCGCAAGCCGTCTTGCTCGTGGGAGACGCCTCGCTCGACCCGCGCAACTACCTGGGTTTCGGCGATTTCGACTTCGTCCCCACGCGCATCATCGAAACCCTGGCGTTCAAGACCGCTTCCGATGATTGGTTCAGCGATTTCCAGCAGAACGGTTTCGCGACCATTCCCACCGGCCGGATTCCCGTGCGCACCGTGGCCGACGCCGATTTGGTCGTCTCTAAGATCGTGAACTACGAAAAGGGAATCGGCGCGGGATCCTGGAACCAGCAGGCGCTGGTGATCGCCGACCAGAACATCGGCGACGACTTCACCACCGCGGCCGGTTTCGCCGCGCAGAGTATGCCGTCCTCTCTGAACGTCACCTCGATTCTGGCCAACGGCCTGGATCCCAACACCGCGCGCCAGCAGATTGTCACCGCGCTCAACAACGGCGCGCTGCTGGTCAACTACGAGGGCCACGGCTCGGTCGAGCAATGGTCTTTCGCGGATTTCCTCGACGATTCGTCGGCCTCGGCCCTTTCCAATGGCAATCGGTTGCCGGTCTACCTGATGATGGATTGCCTCAACGGCTTTTTCCACGACGTGTTCTCGACCAGCTTGGCCGAGTCGCTCCTGCTCGCGCCCAATGGCGGCGCCGTGGCGGTCTGGGCTTCTTCTGGGTTCACCGTCGCGCCTCCGCAGGCGGCCATGGACCAGGCGCTGCTGGCAATTTTCAAGGCGCATCCGTCGATGCCGCTGGGCCGCGCCGTGCTCGACGCCAAGTCCGGCGTGACCGACCAGGACGTTCGCCGCACTTGGATTTTCTTTGGCGACCCAGCGATGAAGCTGCAGCTGCCTTCCACGTCTTCTAACAAGAATCACTAGGCCGGGTTGGACCAAAGATCCGTTGGCTCGGGGTGCGTTTCGGCCCGGCCCTTCCGACTGCTCGTTTTCTTCGACTGGGCATCTTTCGCCCGCCCTAGCTATGGCCGCAACTTATCGCATCTAATGGACTGGAAGAGCCGTAACATATAATGGCAACACTCTGTTGCAGAGGCACAAGACATGCTCATTCGCCGATCGCCGGATTTGACCTACGCCGATGTCACCTCAAAGGGCCTCTATATGGACCGCCGCAAATTTCTGCGCGACATGGGACTTGCAGGTGCCGCGGCCTTCGCCGGCAAAAGCTTGCTCGATCTGGCGTCTCCTTCGCACTCGGTTTACGCCGGCGCGAAGCTCACCGCCATCAAAGGTCCCTTCAGCACCGACGAAAAGATGAACAGCTACAAGGACATCACCCACTACAACAACTATTACGAATTCGGCGTGGATAAAGATGCCCCGGCCAAGAACGCCCAGAACTTTCAAACCTCGCCCTGGACCGTCTCCGTCGAAGGCGAAGTCAAGAAACCCCGCAAGTTCACCGTGGACGAAATCCAGGCACTGGCGCCTCTCGAGGAGCGCATCTACCGCCATCGTTGCGTCGAGCGCTGGTCGATTGTCGTGCCCTGGATCGGTTTCTCCTTCAGCGTGCTCGCCAATCTGGTCGAGCCTACTCCGAAGGCGCGCTTCGTCGCCTTCGAGACCTACTACGACCTGAAGCAAATGCCCCAGGCCCGATATGCGGGTCTCGAATTTCCCTACGTCGAGGGCCTACGGCTTGATGAAGCCATGAATCCCTTGGCCTTGCTTTGCGTGGGGATGTACGGCGAGACCCTGCCGAACCAGGACGGCGCGCCGGTGCGCATGGTACTGCCTTGGAAATACGGGTTCAAGAGCATCAAGTCCCTGGTCAAAATTCGCTTTGTAAAGGATCAACCGACGGCCACCTGGAACCGCAGCGCTCCCCAGGAATACGGCTTTTATTCGAACGTGAATCCGCAAGTCGACCACCCGCGTTGGAGCCAGGCCAAGGAGCGCCGCCTCGGCGAATTCGGCTTACGCCCCACATTGATGTTCAACGGCTACGGCGACCAGGTCGCCAGCCTCTATAACGGCATGGACCTGCGGAAATATTTCTAAGCGGGAATTCCTAAGTGCATAGCGTTCTTGCCAACAAATGGACCAAGGCCGTTGTCTTCCTGCTGTGCCTCGGTCCGCTCGCAGCCCTGGGTTGGAGCGCCCTGCACGGCGACCTGGGCGCGAATCCCATCGAGTTCATCACCCACGCGACCGGCGATTGGACTCTCCGCTTTCTTTGCATCACCTTGGCGATCACCCCGCTGCGCAAACTCCTCCGCCTGCCCGAACTCATCCGTTTCCGCCGCATGTTAGGCCTCTTCGCTTTTTTCTACGCCTGCCTGCACTTCACCACCTACATCTGGCTCGACAAGTTCTTCGACCTGAGCGAAATGTGGAAAGACGTCGTCAAGCGCCGCTTCATCACGGTAGGTT
>Ga0210384_10000452_pt1 | contig 63226 bp, 67 predicted proteins | sample IncBWH2MmetaG_FD_160574 | JGI IMG/M metagenome (GOLD analysis project Ga0210384, IMG submission 160574) | Forest soil microbial communities from Barre Woods Harvard Forest LTER site, Petersham, Massachusetts, United States - Inc-BW-H-2-M | ecosystem: Environmental > Terrestrial > Soil >...
TCCATTTAATCATCTTCCGCGCCGAATAGGTTGATAAATTAAATGGATTTCCGGAATGATTGAACTGGGCCGCCGTTTCCGTGGTTCGCTGCTCTTGATGGTGCTGGTCGCGCTCGCTCTGCGGCTCGTGGTGGTAGCGTTTGAATACCAGGGGCAGCTGAATCCTAGGCGCGACCACTGGCCTTTCGGATACGAGACCGGCGGAATAGCACGGGCAATCTCGACTGGGCGCGGTTTCAGCGATCCCGCCACTGTCGGCGGCGGGCCGACAGCATGGATGACACCCCTATATCCCTAGCTTGTTGCCGGCGTCTTCAAGCTGTTCGGCATCTACTCTCCGCCCTGGGCCATAATTCTGCCTTCTCTCAACAGCTTGTTCTCTGCTCTCACCTGCATTCCGGTCTTCCTGATGGCCCGAGAAAGCTTTGGAGAGCAGACCGCGATATGGGCTGGCTGAATCTGGGCGTTCTTCCCCTATTCCATTTATTTCTCGGCCGAATGGATAGGGAAATCTGCCTGACGACGCTCCTGCTAAGCCTGTTATTTCTGATCACACTACGCCTCGATCGTTCTAGACGACAGGGACCCTGGTTCGTTTACGGCCTGCTCTGGGGCGTGACACTGCTGACGAATCCGGCGGTTCTTTCGCTTTTTCCCTTTCTATTGGCTTGGGCCTGCTACCGCTCACGGCAGCGAGGGCTGAGCTGGGGCTTACCGGCACTAGTGGCAACGCTGGCACTAATGGCCGTGGTCGCGCCATGGTTCGTGAGGAACTGCCAGACCTTTCACCAGGCGGTGCCCTTTCGAGACAATTTTTGGCTGGAGGTCTACGCAGGGAAAAATGGCGACATTTCCCACTCGTCACTGGATGCCCTTCACCCCTCCCTCAACTTAACCGAACAGGAGGGGTGCAACCAGATGGGCGAGTTGCGCTATATGGCTCACAAGCGTCAACAGAGTCTTGAATTCATCCGCAAGCATCCCGGTTGGTTTGAGCGGGTCACTCTGCGCAGGATTCTACGCACCTGGACAGGTTTCTCGGGTTTGCCGGCCAATGGACGATTTCAAGAGCCCCTGGACCCACAAGAGCCATTCGAGCCCCTGAATATCGCCTTCTGTACAACCCTGACTGCCCTCGTCGTCACCGGATTGTACCTGGTATCCGGGCGGTGTTTCCTTGCGGCTTGGCCTTACCTTCTGGACTTGCTCGAGTTCCCGATGGGCTACTATGTGACCAATACGAACCTCCGATACCGCCACCCCATGGATTCAGAAATGGTTGTCCTGGCCGCCTACGCTTGTGCGACATTGTTGCAAGGACGGAATGGAGTCGCTCAGAAAGCAGGAGTACCGGACCCGCAACAGAAAGCGACACCCGCATCGGGCGCCGAGGTCTAGAGCGGGGTTAGATCAGAAGGACCTTTGCTGTGGATTTTGCCAAGGTAAAATGGTTTACTCACCTCGCATGGTGGCCGATTGAATCGCAAGTTAGAGTACTTTTCTAAAATTTGCATCATTTCCGGGCGCCGCTCGGTGGCTGACCTGTTTTTTCTTACTGTACTTTCAGTGCTGGCGCTCACAAGCGCGCTCTCTGCTCATGCCATACTTCTTCGTTCGACTCCGAAACCTCATGAGGTGGTTCGAAGCGGCAAACTGGACGTGGTGCTGGAGTTCAATTCCAGAATCGACGCGGGTCGGTCCAGCGTGACACTGCTGCTGCCAGGCGGAAAGGTTGAAAATATCGCGGGGCTCTCTCAACCATCGCCGTCCACTTTGTCTGCCACCACCGCCCCGCTGACAGCAGGCAGTCATTCGCTTCGTTGGCAGGTGCTGGCGACCGACGGGCACATAACTCGTGGCGAAATCCCCTTCGACGTCAAATAAACATTCATGCGACTAGCCGTTCTCACAACCCCACCCGCATCTTTGGTTGCGCCGGTGTAGGCGATGGCCTGGTTCCTACTCGATTTCGCGCTGCTGGCCGTCGCACTGCGGGCTGCGATTCTGGCCTTCCAATCGCTGGTGCTGGGCGGTATTGCGTTTGTGGCAGTAGCTGGTTTGCCTGCCGGAGCTCGAGCGCAGCCGGCGATCGAACGATGCCGCCGAGGCATCCGCTGGTCCGCGCTGGCGCTCACGATTGCACAGCTGCTCTACATTGCCGTAGACTCGGCCATTCTGCTGGGAACTCTCCCGCTTTCATTTCACGATGTGATAGCCGCGGACTATTTCATGGCCGGTATGGCTTCCGCGCTCGCATCCATGACCCTGTTTTTCGTTCTGAACAGAACCGGGACGGTTTTCGCATCGAGGGCGAGTTTCGTCCTGACCTTGCTGCCATTTACCGCGGTCCTGCTAACAAGCTCCGTCTGGACGAGCCACGCCGTCGCGCGGATGGATGATCGTCTGATTACCGCACTCCTCACCGGCGCGCACCAAGCTGCCGTAGCTACATGGGTCGGGGCGATGCCCTTCTTGCTAGCCTCTTTTGGAATTGTTAGGGATGAGGGATGCGTCCGCTTCATGGCTCGACGCTTTTCTTTGATGGCCATCACGAGCGTCACGGTGCTGATCTTGACAGCTCTCGGACTATCCTACTTTTTCATCGGCTCGTGGCCGGCGCTGTACGGCACAGCGTATGGGTTAATGGTGCTCACCAAGTCGGCATTGCTGGCGTGCCTGCTCGCGCTTGGAGCCTGCAACTGGTGGTTGGCCCGTTCCCTGGACCGCCGGGCAAGCCAACACCCCACCCCCGTAGGACCCTTGGTAGCAGAGAGCACCCCGTGGCCGCTCCTGCTGCTCCGCCGCATCGGCGAGGCGGAACTCGGAATCGGCTTCAGCATCATCTTGGCCGCGGCCTCGCTTACTTCCCAGCCTCCCGCCGTTGACTTGGTCCAAGACCGTCTCACCATGCATGAAATCGTTGAACGGTTCCGTCCGGTGGTTCCGCGCTTTTCTACCCCGAGTCTGGATCAACTCTCACCGGCCACGCCGCTGGAGGAGGCCGTCCACAGCTACGACACCTCTGCGGCGGCGATGGCTCACAATCAGGACCCGGATATCGCCTGGTCCGAATACTCCCATCATTGGGCCGGGCTGATTATGCTTGCGATAGGCATGCTTGCGTGGCTGTCACGTTCTTCGTGGTTTCCCTGGGCGCGACATTGGCCACTGGGATTCATCGCGCTGGCCGTCTTCTCATTCCTCCGTGGTGATACCGAGAATTGGCCGCTTGGTCCCATCAGTTTTTGGAAAAGCTTTTATGATCCGGAGGTGCTGATGCACCGGGTGTACGACGTACTGTTCCTGTTCTACGCAGCGTTCGAGTGGGGTGTGCAGACTGGGCGTCTCAAGTCACGCAAGGCAGCTTATGTGTTTCCAATCATGCTGGCTCTGGGCGGGGCAGGTCTGCTGCTGCACAGTCACGCGTTGGGGAATGTCAAGGACGAGCTGCTGATCGAGATGGCGCACAACTCGATGGGCGTCCTGGCGGTGCTCGCTGGATGGGCGCGCTGGCTGGAAGTTCGATTGCCTCAGCCGGAGCAGGGCCCCGCTTCCCGCATCGCGGCGCAGGTCTGGCCAGCCTGCCTGGTGCTGATTGGCTGCTTGTTGCTCAACTATCGAGAGGCCTGAAGGGCGTTGAGAATGCCCAAACATCTGTTCAGCTCCCTTCGGTTGATCTTTCTCGTCGCGCTCGCCGCTCGACTGATCGTCGTGGCTCTGGTGTACCCGGACCGGTTGGATCCGAGACTGGATCATTGGCCCTTTGCTTACGAGACCGGGAGAATCGCCCGCTCAATTGCTCTGGGTGAGGGATTTGCCATTCCTCTGTTTGAAACGACAGGGCCGACCGCCTGGATGACGCCGCTGTTTCCCTATCTTGTCGCCGCAGTATTCAAGATCACTGGGATCTACACGAAGGCCTCTGCAATAATTCTCCTCGCGCTCAACAGTCTATTTTCTGCACTCACTTGCGTTCCTGTTTTTCTTATCGCGCGAAGAACCTTTGGAGAGAGCGCCGCGGTCTGGTCCGCTTGAGCCTGGGCGCTGTTTCCTTATGCCATCTACTTCTCCGTTGAGTGGATCTGGGAGACCTGTCTCACGGCGCTTCTGCTGAGCCTATTGTTTTTGATCACGCTCCGCCTGGAGCATACATCTCAATTGCGACCTTGGGTGGGGTCTGGGCTTCTGTGGGGCATGACGGCGCTGAGCAATCCGTCGGTGTTGTCATTGCTGCCTATGTTCCTGATCTGGGCGTGCTATAGGTTGCACAGAAATGGGGAGCGCTGGGCCCTCCAAGTAGCCGTGGCACTGCTGGCGCTGGTCATCGTTGTCGCCCCCTGGTTTGTTCGGAACTACCAGACATTCCATCAATTCATTCCCTCCCGTGATGCCTTCTGGCTGGTGATGCACGTGCGAAACAATGGGAACACCTCGCATTGGGCTCCCGACGAAGCGCATCCTTCGAGCAATACAACGGAGGAGCAGGAATTCAATCGCCTGGGCGAATTGAGTTACATGTCTTTAAAGCGGTCGGAGGCAATTCAGCTCTTCCGTTCGCACCCCGGCAGTTACCTCAGGCTGACCCTCCGCCGGTTCGTATTTGCCTGGACGGGATTTTGGAGCTTTTCACCGGAGTACCTGGCGATGGAACCAGGGCACCGGTGGAATGTGTTGATGAGCATGATCGTGCTTGTCTTGATGTTGCTTGGATTGCGTCACGCGTTCCGGGAACAAAAATCGTATGCGATTTTATACGCTTCCATTTTGATTGGATTCCCACTCGTTTACTACTTCTCGTTCACGCAGATGTCCTACCGCCACCCGATTGACCCGTTTGTTGCCATTCTGGCGGCCTACGGCGCGATCAACTTGTTTCCTGGCTGGAAGCGGAAAAGGACAGCCTGAGGCTGCGAAGCAGTGCGGTTCTAAGATTCTATCTTCTGCTACTATTTCCACACCATAGAAGGTGGAAAGACAGCTTCATTCATGCCTCAGTGCTTCTGTGGGCTCGAGCTTCGCGGCCCTTTCCGCGGGCAAATATCCAAAAATGATTCCGACCGTGCAGGAAATTACGAAAGCGATCAGAATTGAGAGCCACGCAAATCGGACGCTGAAGTTCCCCGGCAGGAATGGCTCCGCCAGGATGGGGATGCCAACGCCAAACACAATTCCCACCATAGCCCCGATCGTGCTGATCATGACTGCTTCCAGCAGAAACTGGTAGCGAATGTCCAGGCGTCGAGCACCAACCGCCTTCCGCAGCCCGATTTCGCGCGTCCGTTCCGTCACTGTGACGAGCATGATGTTCATAATGTTTACACCGCCAATGGTGAGCGTAATCAAGCCGATCACCAGCAGTACTACCGACAGCGCCAATGAGATCTTGCGCGCTGCATCGAGAATCGAGCTTAGATTTTGAACGTTGTACTTTGCCCCAGCCCGATGCCGGCTTCGCAGGAGTTCTCCCAAATCGCGCGTCACCAGAGGCACATCTTCAGCACGATCCGCCTGAGCATAGATGATCAAAAGCACCTCTAGGCCCGTGTAACTCTTTGTCAGCCAGTAGGGCACGAGCACTGAATCGCGCTGTATATCGGTCTCGCCAAAAGTGGACCCCCGCTCACGAAACACGCCGATTACGTTGAAGATCAAGTCCCCAGCCCGGACAGTTCTGCCGACCGGGTCATCGGCCGGAAACAGCCGCTTGGCCAAAGCTTCGGTCAGTAGGCAGACCTTGCTATGTGCTGCCATGTCGCCCTGGTCGAAATAGCGGCCGCGCAGAACCAGCAAGCGCCGAATTTCCTGGAACCCAGCAGTTACGCCCACCAGCTTCACCGGAACTTCCACCCCTCCGGCAGCCACCGTTCGCGACACCGAGTAGGAACCTGCGACTTGCCTTACCTGTGGAATGGTCGGTCGGATAAGATCCATATCGGCCGGAGATAGGAAATCGGCAAGCGGGGGCCGGGGTTCTCCGGGCAGGTACTCCGCGTACACAAGATTTGAGCCGACTTCCTCAATCAAGCCTGTGATGTAGGTCTTTGCGCTTAGGGAGACTGTGACCACCAGGACTACACAAGCGCTGCCGATGGCAACACCGAGCGCGGAAAGCAGCGAGCGTACCTTCCTGGCGCGGAGTGCGCGAAGGGCCTCCATCAAGATGCCTGATGAGATCATGCGCGCATCCGTTTAGTACTCCACTTTGTACACCGCGTAGTCCTCGTTCGCAAATATCGGTGTGGCAGTGTAGACCACGTCGTGAAATTGAATAATATAGTCGAGATGATTCTGGCGAGCGACCTCCAACAATTGATCCCACGGCAGATGTTGATAGGTCTCAGTAATGGCCGCGGTACCGTACCATTTTCCCCATGAGGTGCCGACCGCCATCATACGGTTCCCGTATTCTTGTTCAAATCGAGGATAGTGATACATCGCCTGTCGGTCTTTCCATTCCCCCCAACTGGACCGCTGGGAGAATTCGCGAAACCCGCCGGGGTATGTTGGCAGCAGAAACATAGCGTCCGGGGGCGTGTGTTCCCTGGACCACTCTTGCACACCGCGCCAATTGGACTCAAGCGCAGTCGGCGCAATCTTGAGGTTCCAGAGTCGCGGGATCGCAGCTATCCGGCTTATCGACAGCAAGAGTAACGTTGCGCCGCAAAGTAAAGCAGGGATTCCCGCAAGCCCGCCATGTCGTTTGTTAGAGGCAAAAAAGGATGCTGCCAGAATGACCAGAGCGATCGCCGCCATGAAACACCATTCTGCTTCGTGAGCAGAAAGAAAATGAAAACCACTCTTTCTGGACTGAACGATCGAGAAAGGTATGCTACGACATCCCAAAACACTGTTGGAAAACACGCAAAAGCATCCCGGATGGGATCCTGAGGATACAAGGTCGGGTCACGAAGCCAATTGACCAGCGGCAAATCAAATTCGTGATTGGGTGTTCCGATCGAAAACCCGAAGACCACCGAATTTAGGTACGCACCGGCAATTCCGAGAAGCAATCTGTGGCTTTGCCGGTTCTCGGCCTGATCCCGAGAAGGCTCACTCATCTCCCGCATTAAAAGCATATCCTCATTCGACCGCTCCTCTCGGTGCCGCTGCAAGCCTACTGGCGTTGCGCGAATACTTCCACCAGGATTTGTTTCGCCAGAGCTTTGTGCCTGAGCCCGGTCCAGTGTAAATTACGCCACATCCGCGCAGGGCTAGCGCGGACGAGGACACCAAAATGGCGCCAGGCACCATTGATCTTGAAAGAAGCTGGAAGACTGACCCGCGATGGGAAGACATTGTGCGCCCGTACTCGGCGAGTGATGTCGAGCGACTTCGCGGGACTCTCCGCATCGAGTACACACTCGCGAATGCCGGCGCCGAGCGACTTTGGAAGTTGCTTCACGACCAGCCATTCGTGCAGGCTCTCGGCGCCATGACGGGCAACCAGGCCGTCGAACAGGTGTCTGCGGGCCTCCTTTCGGTGTACGCAAGCGGTTGGCAGGCAGCCGCGGATGCGAACAACTCCGGCCAAATGTATCCCGATCAGGGCTTGTATCCAGCCGACAGCGTGCCAAGACTTGTCCGCACTCTGAACAACGCGCTGCAGCGCGCCGATCAGATTGATCACGCCGAAGAGAATGACGGGACACACTGGTACGCACCGATCGTTGCTGATGCCGAGGGCGGATTCGGAGGCACCCTAAATGCTTTTGAATTGATGAAAGCCATGATCGAGGCGGGAGCAGCGGGAGTTCATTTTGAGGATCAGATTGCCGCGGTGAAAAAATTCGGCGCTATGGGCGGCAAAGCTATCGTATCCACAAGCGAGTACATCAACAAGCTCATCGCAGCTCGCTTGGCGGCGGATATTATGGGTGTCCCAACGGTACTGATCGCGCGAACGGACGCACATGGCGCCAAGCTGATTCGCAGCGATTTTGATGAACGCGACCGCCCGTTCCTCACAGGCGAACGCACCGCGGAGGGCGATTATTTGTTTCGTGGTGGCCTCGATGCCGCGATTGCGCGCGCCACTGCCGCCGCGCCCTATGCCGACATGGTCTGGTGCGAAACAATGAAGCCTGACCTCGAGGAAGCGCGCCTCTTTGCCGAAGCCATTCATGCAAAATTTCCCGGCAAGATGCTTGCCATAGATTGCGCCTCGCCCCTGAATCTGAAAAAAGTGATTGGCGAGTCCAATATGGATCGCTTTCACGCCGAGCTCGCTTCCCTGGGCTACAAATATCAGTTTGTCACGCTCGCGGGCTTCCACTCGCTGAACATGTCTATGTTTGACTTAACGCGCGAGTTTCTCCAGACAGGCGTAAAGGGTTACGCAAATTTGCAGGAACGCGGAATCAAGGCGGCAAAGGAGCAAGGCTATCGCGCCGCCAAACAAGCTCGCTTCGTCGGCACCGGCTACTTCGACGACATTGCGCAAGTGATCGTCGGGGGCAAAACCACTGCGCCAGCCCAAAAGATCGCGCCGGAATAGTGGCTCTCACCTGCTGCAGTAAGTCAAATTGTGGAGGCCGAGCGATCTGGGCCTGTCTGGGTTTTGAAATGGCACGCATTCCCGAGGCTCAAGACGCGGGGATTGCCTGCTCCGTTTAGAGTGAATGGAGAGCCACGAAGCGCTTCGATCCAAAACCAGCGGATCAAGAGACTTTAGAAAAATAATGCAGAGCGCGAAGCTTCACTGTCGTGCCGATTTCTCAAGCAAACAACGGTTCCTCTGGTTTGTGCACTCCTGCGACGATGCGCGGCAATTTCTCATCCTAGTGTGTGGCCGTGTATGGATCAGTCGCGAAGGCGGCGATCACTGGCTCCTACGACTACACTCTTGCAGCGCTTTCGGGCTTGATCGCGTCGCCGCTTGGCGATTTGGCCCACCTGCCGGTGACGTGTCTCTGTTTCTTGTCGAACTGCTGTAGAAAGTGAATGATGCAGGGTGGAAAAAACCGCAAATACTCAAGCCTCCTGCCGTGAAAGAATTGAGTAAAATTGGTGGGCACAAGGTCGAGCACAGCTCTTCGTTCTTGAAGTGCCGGATGCGCCAAAATTGCCGAGAAGTGCTGGTGAGCCGCGCAGGACTTGAACCTGCAACCCGCTGATTAAGAGTCAGCTGCTCTACCAATTGAGCTAGCGGCCCACGGAATTTTTATTGTAGCACGATAGATTATCCATCCGAACGCAGCACGTGAGTCACTCAACGCCGCAGCTTGGCTGCGATTTCCTTGGCCACTTGCCGGGCATGGACGAGGTCGCCCGGCCCCAGCGAGATGGCTGCCACCCGCGCGTGCCCGCCTCCACCGTATTTCTCGCACAAAGATGCCAGATTAACGTCCGGCGGAATCTCCTTCCAGGGATTTGTGCCCACAGAAACTTTCGCGCGCGTGGGAGAGGCGCTCACTCCGATTGAATAAATCGCATCCGGAAACAGATAGTAAGGGATAAACTTGTTGTAGCCTTCCAGGTCCAGATCGCTGACGTCGAAATAAACTACGCCGCCGCGCGATTCAGCGCGCTCCCGCAAGATTTCAACCGAGCGGCGGTGACGTTCGAGCAACAAACCCAGATGTTTCTTTACCAACGGCAGTTGCACGATTTCACTCAGCGGCAACCGCGCCAACTCCGGAATCAATTTCGGCACAAGATCCATCTCGGGCGCCGCCTCGATCACCAGCGCGAGTTGCATGGCTGGCTCAGCCAGCCCCACCGCGACCTCCGGCGACGCGAATTGCGCTCCGTCAATGATGTCACCCCACTTGATTAAATCCGCGAGCGGCTTGGCGTCGAACCCGAATTTCTCGGAAGCGATCGTCGCCAGGAATTTCGTGCACGACTTGTATGTCGGATCGTAGAATTTCTTGCCGGAATGATCTTGCCGGAAGTTCTCGGCGTCCCCGGGTGTAAGGAATGCGCTCTGATGGTGATCAAACCACCAGGTAAGTTGGGGCGAGCTCGAATACTTGAAATCAACGATCGCATTCTCATCGCCGTCGAACATCCCATTTTCAAACGGCTGCGAAGCCTTATGGGTCATCCCGGTGTAAAGGAATTCCGCCTCCGGGTGGATGCGCTCGCGGTAAAAGCGCGTAAAGATCGCGGCAGAAGAAGCCCCGTCAAAACACTTGTCATGGAAGCAAACGCGAACCTTCAAAGCACGCTCCAGCCGCCCGCTCGGTTTCTCTCCAGTGTTAAGGAAAGCCAATAAAGATGGACGCTCAGTCCTTGCTTGTCAAGAGGGAATGGTGGGCGGAGCCTGCGGCGCGGCGCAAATCCCTTCGGCGAGCAATAAGGCCGAGGCAGACCGCTTAGCTGTTATCGCTTGCCGAAGATTTTATCCGCGAAATCCGCGGCGATTGGAACGCGGAAGCGCTCTCCCTGATAGGCCTTGATCATTAGAAGAATCCACAGAATCAGGGCGACAAGATGAAGCAGATGCCAGAGCGCGAATCCGAGCGAAAAGCTTGTCCAGCCGCCGGTGACGAGACTGAATCCGAAGAAACTGCTGAATACTTCGCTGAGAATGGTAAGGGCGCCGAAAACGACAATGGATTGGGCAGCGTGAAAGCGGACATAGGGACGCTTGTCAACAAAAAAGAAGATAAGTCCGGTTATCCAACCAAGAGAATAGCAGAGGGCGCCAGCCACATTTTCCTGAAGTCCCGTTTCAGACCCACCACCGGTGTGGCCCGGATTTCGCCCCGACTGAGGTGCGCCGCATGCCGGACAAAACGCAATGTTTTCCCCCACAGCCGCTCCGCATTTTGTGCAGTGTGCCATCGTCCATCTCCTCAAGAATCGCGTTTGGGGCTTTCTGGCGGCGGAGACTAGCAAAACCTGCCGGCAACAGCAAGCGCATTTGGAATTGTTCCAAGAGCCGGCGGGCCTGATCCAAGCGAGGCAATGGATTTGGCGCGATGTTATACTTTGAACCTGTGGCGGAAGTGGCGGAATTGGCAGACGCGCCAGCCTTAGGAGCTGGTGGTCGAAAGGCCGTAGGGGTTCGAGTCCCTTCTTCCGCACCAGCATTTTCGACTGGGAAGGTTGTCCCGCGTGAACCGGCCACGGCGGATGATCCGAGGGATGGTGGTGTCGGCCGTCTGAGACACGTCGCGGCATAGAGGCTCCGCACCCATCGCGTTCCTGGGTTGACGTCTATTCACGGTTTCCCTATACTGAGGATTCAGTTGCGGTGCAGCTTTGCCGCTCTTCCCTGCCCTCTTCCTCCTTCGATTTCGAACAGGCGAAAGGCAGATAGGATACGGGCAGCCAAGGTCTGCTTTCATCAAAACTTCACATGACAGAGGCAAATTGCAGGCGCGAGCTCGAGTTGGAAATTCCAGCCGAGAATGTCCAGAAAGCGTCCGAAAAAGTGGCGCGCGATCTCGCGCGTGTCGCGCGGATTCCCGGATTTCGCCCTGGCAAAGCTCCCGTGACTCTGATCCGGCGACGCTTCGCTGATGACATTCAGGGCGAGGTAGTGCAGTCGCTTGTCCCTGAATTTCTTGAGAAGGCGCTGGATGAAAAAAAACTGATTCCCGTCACACGTCCGGAGGTCGACAAAGTTCAGTTCAAGCAAGGTGAGCCGCTGCGGTTCCGAGCCGTGTTCGAAGTGCTGCCGGAATTTGAGTTGGGGGAATACAAGGAACTGGAAGTTCACGTGGACGCAATCGAAATTGGCGACGCCCAGGTCGAGAAGGCGCTCGAAGAAATGCGAGAGCGCGCAGCTGCGTATGTCCCAGTAGAGGGTCGTGCGGCCAAGGACGGCGACTTCGTCCTGTTGAAGCTTACGGGCACGCCCGTCGGCGGCGGTGATCTGGTGCGGGCGGACAATATCCTCTGCCACCTTGGCGCGGAAGAAACACTCGAAAGTTTCAATGAAAACCTCCGCGGAGTACAACCCGGCGACACAAAAGCATTTCAATCCAAATATCCCGACGATTATCCGGACCCCAAGCTTGCCGGCAAGACGTACGACTACTCGGTCGAAGTGCAAGGCATCAAGGAAAAGAAACTTCCGGAGCTGAATGACGAGTTTGCCAAGGACACCGCGGGCGAAACGGGTGGCTTTACCACGCTCGTCGAGATGCGCAGGAAAATCCTTGAAAATCTGGAAGCGGCGAAAGGCCAGCGACAGCAGGCGCAAGGACGCGAAAAAATTCTTGAGTTGCTCGTGAAGCGCCATGATTTCCCCGTTCCTGAAGCACTGGTAGAAAGCCAAATGGACACCCGCCTCGAGCGCGTTGTGCGGTCGCTGGCTGCCCAGGGAGTTGACCCCCGCGCCGTAAATGTTGACTGGGTGTCGCTGCGCCGGCGCCAGCGCGATCCTGCCGTGGATGACGTGAAGGCCGAGCTGCTGCTCGACCGCATCGCCACCGCCGAAAATATCGAAGCATCTGAGGAAGACGTGGAAAAGGAGATCACAACGCTCGCGGAACACAGTGGTGAATCGGCAACCGCTTTGCGGGCTCGCTTGACAAAGCAAGGGGCGCTCGATAGGATGAAATCGAAGTTGCGTAGCGACAAAACGATCGAGTGGCTCTACCGCACTGCCCGGATCGAGACGACAGCCAAAAGTGAAAAGTAATTCCGGTTCGGGTTCCTCAGCGCGCAAAACATTTCCCAATGACACAAACTGACGATTCGTATCCGCGTGCCACAACGCTGGTTCCCATGGTGGTCGAACAGACCAATCGGGGCGAGCGGGCCTATGACATTTATTCCCGGCTTCTGAAGGACCACATCATCTTCATCGGCACGCCGATAGACGATCACGTGGCCAATCTCGTCACCGCCCAGCTCCTATTCCTCGAATCCGAGGACCCGGAAAAAGACATCTCGATTTACATCAATTCTCCAGGCGGCTCGATCTCCGCCGGAATGGCCATTTACGACACCATGCAATTCGTCCGACCAGATGTGGTCACCTACTGCATCGGCCAGTCTGCTTCCATTGCGGCTGTGCTGCTGGCCTCTGGGACGCCCAAGAAGCGTTACGCCCTCCCGAACTCCCGCGTGCTCATCCACCAGCCGTGGATGTCAGGCCTTTCCGGCCAGGCTACCGACATCGATATTCACGCCAAGGAAATTATCCGGACTCGTGAAGCGCTCAACAAGCTCCTGGCAATGCACTCGGGCCAGCCGATTGAGAAGATTGAGAAAGACGTTGAACGTGATTTCATAATGACCGCGGAGCAGGCCAAGGCCTACGGCATTGTGGATGAAATCATCACGAAGCATCGCTAGTGCGTTCCAAACGGTTAGTAGCGAAAGCGGTGAAGGGCTCCCGGATAGCCGGCTTCCGTCTTAGAATAGTGTTCAGTAGTGATACGGGTGTGGTGGTTTCTCACGGGAAGGGGCAAACTTGGTGAAGCGGTTCACCCCAGAAGAGCCTTTGCGTTGTTCCTTCTGCCATAAAACGCAGGAGCAGGTGGAGAAGCTCATCAGCTCTCCATCGGAGTATCCGCGCTCGTACATTTGCAATGAGTGCGTGGGCGTATGTCAGCAGATTCTTGAGGATGAGAAGCGCGAACAAGCCAGCCCGGCGAACCGGCGCTTGCCGCGGCCGCCGGAGATCAAGGCGTTCCTCGATGGGTACGTCATCGGGCAGGACAAAACCAAGAAGAAATTGGCGGTGGCTGTCTATAACCACTACAAACGAATTTTCCTGAATCGCCAACCGGGCGATGTGGAATTGACCAAATCAAACATTATGCTGATTGGTCCGACGGGTACCGGGAAGACCTTGCTGGCACAGACTCTCTCGCGCATGCTCGAGGTTCCCTTCGCAATCGTGGATGCCACTACCCTCACCGAGGCTGGCTATGTGGGTGAAGACGTAGAGAACATCATCCTGAAGCTCCTTCAGGCAGCAGATGGGGACGTCCAAAAGGCTCAGCAAGGCATCATATATATAGACGAGATTGACAAGATTTCTAAAAAGGACGAAAACCCTTCGATCACTCGTGACGTCTCCGGCGAGGGCGTGCAGCAAGCGCTGCTGAAAATTCTGGAAGGAACAATCGCAAACGTCCCGCCCCAGGGCGGCCGCAAGCATCCGCACCAGGAATTTACGCCGGTGGACACGACCAACATCCTGTTCATATGCGGCGGTGCCTTCGTGGGACTTGAAAAAACGATCGAACGGCGCGTGGGGCAAAAGTCGCTGGGCTTTCAGGCCGACACGCAGCCGTCCACTGCGACGCGGCGCAATATCGAAGTACTCGAGCAAGTGCAGCCGACGGACCTGATTCATTACGGGCTGATACCGGAATTCGTGGGCCGCTTGCCCGTGGTCGGCGTCCTGAGCGATCTCGATAAATCGGCCCTGGTGCGCATCCTCACGGAACCGAAGAACGCGCTCGTGAAACAGTACCAGAGGCTCTTCGAATTTGAGAATGTACGCCTGCGCTTCACGGACGACGCACTTGAGACCGTGGCAGATCTGGCGCTGCAACGCAAAGTGGGGGCTCGCGGCCTGCGCATGATCCTCGAAGATCTGATGCTGGAAATGATGTACCACCTGCCGGCGCAGCGGAAACTCCGCGATTTTGTGGTGACGGCGGACATGGTCAAGGGGCGCGAAATCAACTGGAGCCTGCTAGAGAAGGCGGGCTAAGGATTGGGGACTGGGGACGCAATGTTCAACCGGGAGAAACTCGAAGTGAAGCGCGTGCCGATGATGCCGGTGCGGGATATGGTCATCTTTCCGGAGATGATGCATCCCTTCATCGTGGGACGTGAAGCTTCCGTGCGTGCGCTCGAGGAAGCGCTGGCTGGTGATAAGAAGATTTTCCTAGTCACCCAGCACGATGCCTCGGTGGACGATCCAAAACCAGAAGAAATCTTTCAGGTCGGCACACTCGCCAACATTGTCCAAAGCGTGAAGCTGCCCGACGGCAATATCAAAGTCCTCGTCGAGGGCACGGAGCGCGCCAAAATCGTTCAGGTAACCAGTGAAGAGGGTTTCTTCCGCGCCACTGTGCGCCTGGTTCCCGTGAAGGCTGAACCTTCTCCGCAGCTCGAGCAATCTTCCTCGCGTGTCACAACTCTTTTTGAGCAGTACGTGAAGCTCTCGCAGAGCTTGAATTACGACACCATGATTGCCGCCGTGCGCGTCGAAGATGCCGGCAAACTCTCCGACGCCATCGCCGCCAACCTTCAGATTCCGGTCGAAGAAAAACAAGAGCTGCTCGAACTGTTCGAACCGCTCGAACGCCTGAACCGCATCGCCGACATTCTCGAAGTCGAAATCGAGAAACTGAACGTGGATCGCTCAATCAACACGCGTGTGAAGCGCCAGATGGAGCGCGCCCAGAAGGAGTACTACCTCAACGAGAAGCTGAAAGCCATCCAGAAGGAACTAGGCCGCGGTGAGGCCAACGAAATCGAGCAGCTCAAGAAGAAGATCGAAACCTCAGGCATGCCCGAGGGTCCGCAGGAGAAGGCCATGCAAGAGCTGAAGCGGCTCGAAATGATGCCGCCCATGTCGGCTGAATCGACCGTCTCGCGGAATTATCTCGACTGGCTCTTGGCCGTGCCCTGGAAGAAGAAGTCAAAAGAAATCCGCGACATCAAGCGCGCCGAAATCATTCTCTCGGAAGACCACTTCGGCCTGGAAAAAATCAAAGACCGCATCCTCGAGTACCTTGCGGTCCGCCAGCTTGTGAAGAACCCGAAGGGATCCATCCTCTGCTTCCTCGGGCCTCCGGGCGTTGGCAAAACATCTCTGGCGATGTCCATCGGCCGCGCCACCGGACGCAAATTTGTACGCGTTTCACTGGGCGGCGTTCGCGATGAGGCAGAAATCCGCGGCCACCGTCGCACTTACATCGGTGCCCTTCCCGGGCAGATTATCCAGATGATGCGCAAGGCCGGAACCATAAATCCCGTTTTCGTGCTCGATGAAGTGGACAAGATGTCCATGGACTTCCGCGGCGATCCGTCGGCAGCTTTGATGGAAGTGCTTGATCCGGAGCTAAACCATTCCTTCACCGACCATTATCTCGACGTCGAGTACGACCTTTCAAAAGTCATGTTCATCTGCACCGCCAACGTACTGCACACCATCCCGCAGCCCTTGCAGGATCGGATGGAGGTCCTACGACTCCCCGGCTACACCGAGCAAGAAAAACATCAGATCGCACAGCGCTTCCTGGTGAAGAAACAACTCGAGAGCACCGGCCTGAGCCCGGAGAATCTGAAATTCACCGACGAGTCCGTGACTCACATCATCCGCCACTACACTCATGAAGCGGGCGTGCGCAATCTGGACCGTGAAATCGCCAACGTATGCCGCAAAGTCGCGCGCAAAGTTGTGGGAGAGGGAAAGGATTTCAAGCTCGAAGTGACACCGCAAAATGTGAACGAATACCTCGGCATCCTCAAGTACCGCGACTGGTTCGCCGAGAAAAAGAATGAAATCGGCCTGACCACCGGCTTGGCGTGGACGGAAGTCGGCGGCGAAGTGCTCTCGACCGAGGCAACCCTCATGCAAGGCAAGGGCCGGCTCACACTGACTGGCAAGCTCGGCGACGTGATGCAGGAATCGGCCCAGGCGGGAATGAGCTACGTGCGTTCGCGCAGCCACCTGTTCAGCCTGCCCAAGGATTTTTACCGTCACCTCGACATTCACGTGCACGTGCCTGAAGGCGCCATCCCGAAAGACGGTCCTTCGGCGGGAATCACTCTCTGTACCTCGATCGTCAGCGCTCTCACTCGCATTCCAGTTCGTTGCGATGTAGCCATGACCGGTGAAATCACATTGCGCGGTAAAGTCCTGCCAATTGGCGGCGTCAAAGAAAAGCTATTGGCGGCGCATCGCCTCGGCCTGCGCACCGTGATTCTGCCCAAAGACAATGAAAAAGATCTGGCGGATATCCCGCCGGAGATTCAAGCACAGATGTCCATTCATTTTGTGGAGTCCATGGACGAAGTCCTGCAAATTGCGCTCGAGCATCCGCTTCCGATTCCTGGCCACCCGCCGGTCGGGGGCGTGGAACCAGGCCTCGGCACAGACGTCGTGCAGGACAACGAATTAGCCAATTGAAACTCTTCGGTCTCCCCACTTATTGCTGAACAGGGCTCGGCCCGCGACCGAAGGATATAGATTGTCTGTAGTCTAGCCCGTATCGGATTTTGGACTGAGTGGCCGGTTTTAGCACGCACCCGCTCGGAATCCTTTCACATCACAATCGCGCCTGAAAATTCAGGCTTGAGAAGGAAAGAACTCGATGAGCATTAGCCTTGCAGAACTAAAAGACAAGAACATTACCGACCTGGCGAAAATTGCCAAGGAACTCAACATTCCCGGCGCGTCCGGCATGCGCAAGCAGGAATTGATTTTCCAGATCCTCCGCGCCCAAACCGAGAAGAACGGCCTGATCTTCTCTGAAGGCGTCCTCGAATGCCTACCCGATGGCTTCGGGTTCCTGCGCGCGCCGGAGTATAACTATCTTCCTGGCCCTGACGACATCTATGTCTCGCCGTCGCAAATTCGTAAGTTCGATCTGCGCACAGGCGACACCGTCTCCGGGCAAGTGCGGCCGCCGAAAGACGGCGAACGCTACTTCGCCCTCATTAAGGTTGAAGCCGTCAATTTCGAAGATCCCGAAGTCGCCCGAAGCAAAATCTTCTTCGACAATTTGACGCCGCTCTATCCGCAGGAGCGCATTCGTCTCGAAACTACGAAGGAAAATCTCACCGGCCGTGTGCTCGACATGCTCTGCCCCATCGGCAAAGGCCAGCGCGGTTTGATTGTCGCGCCGCCGCGCACCGGCAAGACCATGATGCTGCAGTCCATCGCCAATTCCGTCACCACAAATCATCCGGAAATCGCGCTCATCGTGTTGCTGATCGACGAGCGCCCCGAAGAAGTCACGGACATGCAGCGCACGGTGAAAGGCGAAGTGATCAGCTCGACCTTCGACGAGCCGCCGCAACGCCACATTCAAGTCGCAGAAATGGTTCTCGAGAAGGCCAAGCGATTGGTTGAGCACAAGCGCGATGTGGTTGTTCTGCTCGACTCGCTCACGCGCCTTGGCCGCGCCTATAACGCCGTTACGCCGCCATCCGGAAAGGTTCTCTCCGGCGGTATTGATGCTAACGCCTTGCAGCGCCCGCGACGCTTTTTTGCTGCGGCGCGAAATATTGAAGAGGGCGGGTCGCTTACCATCATCGCAACCGCGTTGATTGATACCGGGAGCCGCATGGACGACGTCATCTTCGAAGAATTTAAGGGCACCGGTAACATGGAAATCAATCTCGATCGCCGGCTCGTTGATAAGCGCGTGTTCCCGACGATTGATATCAACCGCTCTGGGACTCGCAAAGACGAACTGCTTTTGCCTCCCGATGAATTGAACCGCATCTGGGTGCTGCGTAAAGTTCTGAGCCCGCTTTCAACAGTCGAAGCCATGGAACTATTGCTCGGCCGCCTCTCGAAGACGAAGACGAACGGAGAATTTCTCGCCTCGATGTCGAGTCCCGCTTAGGAATTCATTCCCACGCGTCGCTGACTTCGTTCTTTTTTCCGCGATGGATGTGTGTGTTCGAGCAGAAGGAGAAGACTCGAGGGCAATCAGATCGCCTGGCCTGCAGATTGGCCCTTTACGAGCATTACCACGAGCCGGGCCACTTCTTCAGGCTCCATTGCGGTGCTGTCCACCACCACGGCGTCGGAAGCGCGCACCAGCGGCGAGGTAGATCGTTCACGGTCGCGATCGTCGCGCTCGCGAATCTCCTCAAGCGTGCGCGCGAGATCAATCGGATCGTCCTTCTGCTGGTGTTCACGCCAGCGGCGCTCGGCCCGCACTTCGGGTGACGCAGTGAGAAAAATCTTCAGCCCGGCATCGGGAAACACCACGCTCCCAATATCTCGACCCTCCATCACCACGCCCCCTTGCTCGCCCGCTCGTCGCTGCTCTGTAACCAACACTTGCCGCACACCAGGAACCACGGCAACCTTCGACGCTGCCTGCGAAACCTCGGGCGTACGGATCGCTGCGGTCACGTCCTCGCCATCGAGAAAAACTCGCTGCGCGCCGCCCTGCGCGCGCAAATCAATGCGCGTGTCGCGGGCGAGCGCAACCAATTGATCGGTAGCGCCAAGCGGAATCCCGCGGCGCAGCGACTTCAAAGCGAGCGCACGATACATCGCGCCCGTGTCTATGTACACGTAGCCCATCAACTCCGCTACGCGCCGCGCCAGCGTGCTTTTCCCCGAGCCTACCGGCCCGTCAATCGCAATGATCAGTTCTTTCATCGGGCGGTGAGCAGTTCGCTGCTCAGGAAGAGGCAAACAAGCCCACCAATGAATATGGCACGGACAACGATCCGGCGCCTGTTCGCTGGAATAAACTCTTCGTGTTCGAAATGAATCCTGCGAGTGTCCAATGTTTCGTGGCGGATCCGCAAAGGATCCTGACCTCTAAAAGGCCAGTGGCGCGCAACTCCAATTGTCGTTTTTAAATACAGCCGGGCACCGAGCAGTGCAGTCAGAGAGCCAAACCTCGCGAGTGACGGGCCGATGGCTTCCCTCGTCGAAGAAGCAAGCATCCGAATATTGGTCACTTTAGATTCTCTTGAAAGCACGTTGTATTTCCTGGACAGAATAGCGGAGAACAACGGGACGGCCGTGCGGGCAGCTCATCGGGTAATCCGTTTTCGCGAGCTCCTGGAGGAGCCATTCCATTTTCGTAGTGTCGAGCGGCGTGTTTATTTTGATGGCCGCATGGCATGATGTGGAGGCTGCGATTTTCGATTGTAGGGACTCAATCGAGATGGCTTGATTCTCGCGCGCGATGCCGTCGAGAACTTCACACAGTAGTTTCTGTGCGTCGCTGCTGGCGATTCCAGCGGGCGCGGCCTGAATCGCTATTTCGCGCGTGCCCATCAGTTCCGCTTCAAAACCATTGGCGCGCAATTCGTCACCGATCTGCTCGAATATGGCGAGTTGCCTCGGACTCAGCTCAACGATCAACGGGACCAGCATGCGCTGGCCGCCAAGCTCTCCCTCGCGACGCGCACGAAGATGCTGCTCGAAAAGCACGCGCTCGTGCGCCACATGCTGGTCAATAATCCAGAGGCCTTCGGCGTTGACCGCCACAATGAAACTTGAGTTCACCTGGCCAAGCGGCTTCAGATCCGCGATGTCCTCCGGGCTCGGCAATCTCCCCGACTCTGAGACAGGCTGCGGCGGGGCTAACCCGGTTTCCTGGCCGGGAAACGGAAAATTCGTCGCGCCATCTGAACCGAACCGCAGCCGATGCGCAGTGGGCCGGCCCGCCGCGCCCGTCCACTCGAGCGGCTCGGCGAGGCCGGTGGCCGCTGCCAAGGCGACGGGAATCTCCGCGCGTGGCGGGCCAGGAAATGCCCCGGGAGCAGCGCTCGCAGACGCTGCTGCCGCCAACGGGCGGGTTGGGTCCACGGAGATGGGAACACCCGCCGAACGCGTCGCCGGAAAACCGGGAATGGGCCGGGAAGTCGAAAGAGCCAAACGCAGGGCGTCGCGCGTGAAATCGTGGACAAACTGCGGGTGTCTGAAGCGCACCTCGATTTTTGCGGGATGTACATTCACATCCACTTCCTGATACGGCAATTCGAGAAAAAGTAGCACGACAGGGAAAACTCCCGGCGGCATGATATTGCGGTAAGCCTCTCCGATGGCATGCAGGAGGAGACGATCGCGGACGAGTCGCCGGTTCACGAATAGATAGATCCCGTTGCGATTCGAGCGCTGCACCTCAGGCCGCGAAGTGAACCCGGTCGCGCGAACGGTTGCGGCTTGCTCGTCCGCTTCGAGCTGGGGCTCTGTGATCGCGCTGCGCACCGCCCCTTCTGCTGACGGGATTTCCGTTAGTTCCTCGAGCGCCTGGCGGCCAAAGACTTGATACACTCGGTCGGAGAGTTTTTCCACCGGCGAGCAATTCAGGATTTCTTGCGAAGGCGTCTTCAGCAAAAATCGGACTTCGGGATGCGCCAGCGCGTAGTGGGTGACCAGTGAAGCGATGTGGCCGAGCTCGGTGGTTTCGGACTTCAGGAATTTTCGCCGCGCGGGAACGCAGTAGAAAATATCCGCGACGCTGATGGATGTTCCAGCCGGTACTCCCGCCGGCTTTACGCCAAGTAATTTCCCGCCCGCAAATTCGATTCGCGTTCCCTGATCTTCTTCTGGAGTTCGTGTCTCGAGGAGCAGCCGCGAGATGGCCGCAATAGTTGGCAATGCCTCACCGCGAAAACCGAGTGTCGCGATCGAGAGCAAGTCGTCTGCAGTTCGAAGTTTCGAAGTCGCGTGGCGCTCGAAGGACAGCAGTGAATCATCGTGGTTCATGCCGGAGCCGTCATCGATCACGCGAATCATGCGCTTGCCGCCCGATTCTACTTCGACGCGAATCGAGCGCGCCCCTGCATCGAGTGCGTTTTCGAGCAGCTCCTTTACGACGGATGCCGGCCGCTCGATAACTTCGCCCGCTGCGATTTTGTTGGCGACGCTTTCAGCAAGTATTCGTATTCGCGACATGGGTTAGAACTCGGAATCCTTCAGCTACAGGTGAACACAGATAAACACTGATGTATACCCCTAGAAAGAGCCAGAGACACTTCCCTTCTGATGACTGGAGTCCTAGTAGTGATAATCCGCCGGAGCACGGCTGTGCCATTCATTCAGACTGACTCCCTGTGGCTCGGGGCACGCAATAGCCCGCATCAATCCGCCGAGCTCTCTACTAGCGAATACTTGACTCTCGAATTTGAAGTCCGCAACCGAGAAATCCAAAGGCCGAAGGTAGCAAAGCGACCCAGCACAGAATATCGCAAGGAGCAGGAGATCTCTAAGGTGGTGCGATTCACCAAGGGACAATAGAATTCCAGGAGCCAGATTGCCAACAAGATAAAAGATCCCTTTCTCGGGAAACCGAGACTCGTGCATTTGCCCGGTGGTCGCCGCCGGTCTCTCGCTCAAGTGATCAGCGAAGGTTCGGTGACAACTCTTGCATGGATGAATCCCCGGTCCCAAGAGCACGTGCGATAACGATTTTGCGTAGACGCGCTCGCAAAACGGGCAGACAAACTTGTACCTGGGCGGGAAATTCATTTCTCTACTCGCTTGATGGCGATTCCCAGTTGGTCGAGTTGATCCTCGGCGACAGGTGAAGGCGAATCGGCCATGAGGTCCACTGCGGTTGTGGTCTTCGGGAATGCAATGACCTCACGCAGAGACTTCTCGCCGGCTAGGAGCATGGCGATACGATCCAGGCCGAGCGCGATGCCGCCGTGAGGCGGGGTGCCATAAGTGAGCGCGTCGAGGAAGAAGCCGAAGCGCTGGCGGGCCTGCTCGTCCGTTAGGCCGAGAGCCTTGAACATGCGCGCCTGGATATCCTGGCGATGAATTCGAATGCTGCCGGAGCCGAGCTCATAACCGTTGAGAACAAGATCGTAACCTTTCGAGCGGCATTCCCACGGAGCGGTCTCGAGTTTATCGAGATCTTCTTCAACAATTCCAGTGAACGGATGCTGCGCGCTCACCCAGCGCTTGTCCTCCTCACTCCACTCGAACAGTGCAAAACCAGTGATCCAAGCGAATTCCCATTTGCTGCGGTTAATCAAATTCAGTTTGTTGCCCAAGTGAAGCCGAATCTGGCCTGCCACGTTGAGCGAAGTGTCGTTGTGTTGAATCTGGTTCTTGGCGGCAGCGGTGACGATCAAGTCCCCGAGTTTTGCGCCAACTGCTTCTGCCAGTCTCTTGAGCGTGTCCGCGCCAAGATTTTTCTCCAGCGGCGAGCTGATGCCCTCCGGCGTCATTTTCACGGTGTAAACGCCGCGCGCGCCGGCTGCTTTGGCAAATTCGGCCAGTTCGTCGAGTTGCTTGCGCGACCACGTGGCCGCTCCGGGAGCGACAACGGCTTGCACGTTGCCTTCGAAATGGAGCGTCCCGCGCGCCGGCTCGAAGAGCTCGGTGACGTTGTGGATCTCCATGCCGAAGCGGAGGTCCGGTTTGTCGGAACCGTAGCTCCTGAGCGCTTCCTTGTAATCAATATGCCGGAACGGCTGCGAGACTGTGACGTCGATGAGGGCGAGCACGCGCTGCATCACCTGCTCGATGACTTCAAAGATATCCTGCTGGCGCGGGAACGACATCTCGAGATCCAGTTGCGTGAACTCGGGCTGGCGGTCGGCGCGAAGGTCTTCGTCGCGGAAGCAGCGCACGATTTGGAAGTAGCGGTCCATGCCGGAAATCATCAGGATTTGCTTGAAGATTTGTGGTGATTGCGGCAGCGCGTAAAACTGGCCGTGATGGATGCGGCTTGGGACCAGGTAGTCGCGCGCTCCTTCGGGAGTTGAGCGAGTGAGCATGGGCGTCTCGATTTCGAAAAAGCCGAGCTCATCGAGCGCCTTGCGCATCGTGAGAACAATCTGATGCCGCAATTCGATATTTCGGTGCGGACGCGGGCGGCGCAAGTCGAGGTAGCGATAGCGCAGACGCGTTTCCTCGCTTGCGGTCACTTCGTCTTCGACTTGAAAGGGCGGGGTCTTCGCGTTGTTCAAAATGTGTAGACGTGTGGCCATCACTTCCACTTCCCCGCTCGGAATTTCGAGATTGGCTTTCTGGCGGCGTAAGACCTGGCCTTCGACCGCGACGACGAATTCCGAGCGAAGTTCTTCAGCCTTTTCGTGCGCTTCGGGATGCAGCTCTTTGTTGAAGACGATCTGCACAATTCCGGCGCGGTCTCGCAAATCAATAAAAATCAATTGGCCAAGATCGCGACGCCGGTGGACCCAGCCCATTAGGACGACATCCTTGTCCGCATCTGCGGCGCGGAGTGCCCCGGCATGGTTTGTGCGTTTCAAATTTCCGAGTGCGTCAAGCACGAGTGCCTCTTCGTTCAGATTCGAGATATTCGAGCAATTCGTTTTCCGTCAGAGTCTTTTGCGCGGCGTCGGAGAGACGCTTCAGCGTGAAAGTGTTTGAAGCGGCTTCGTTCTCACCGAGGATCAGGGCATAGCGTGCCCCTAGTTTATCGGCAAGGCCGAGAGATTTCTTGAATTTCATTTCTTCCGGCGGCAGCTCGACGGCGAGCGCCGCGGCGCGTAATTTTCGCGCGATGCCGACTGCCGCGGGATAGGCTTTCATCCCCATCCAAGCAATGTACACGCTGAGGGCGGGTGGGGGGGGCGCGTTGCCGCTCTCCTGGCTGGAAAGAATCGAGCGGTCGCTGCCGATGGCGAAGCCAATGCCTTTGACCGGCGGACCTCCCAGGAGTTCCACCAGGCCGTCATAGCGGCCTCCGCCGCAGATTGCGTTCTGCGAGCCAAGACCTTCGGCAGTGACTTCAAAAGTGGTGCGCGTGTAATAGTCGAGCCCGCGGACGAGGCGCCAGTTTTCTTCATATCGGATACCGCGGAGGCTCAGCTCTTCTTTCAGTTTTGCGAAATGCTCGCGGCAGGCGTCACAGAGATGGTCGGAGATGCGCGGGAGTTTTAGGATGATGGGCTGCTCTTCAGGAATCTTCGAGTCGAGGACGCGCAGCGGGTTGGTCTCGATGCGGCGCTGGGAGTCCGGTGCGAGGTGCTCCTTTACTTTTTGCAATTCGGCGCGCAGCAGCTCGACATAGGGCGGGCGGCAATTCTTATCACCGATGGAGTTTACATGCAGCTTGGTGCTCCTGAGGCCCACGCGGTGGAAGAATACCATCAGCATTTCGAGAACTTCGGCGTCGATGGCGGGCGTCTCGGACTGGCCGAGCACTTCTGCGCCGACTTGGTAGAACTGCCGGTAGCGTCCTTTTTGCGGGCGCTCGCGGCGGAACATCGGGCCGATGTAGTAGAGCTTCGCATCTCCGGGGAGAGCTTGCATGTTGTGTTCGATGTACGCGCGGCAAACGCTCGCAGTTGCCTCGGGCCGAAGCGTAAGGGATGACTCGTCCCGGTCGCCGAATGTGTACATTTCCTTGGAAACTACGTCGGTTTCGACGCCGATAGAGCGGGCGAAAAGTTCCGTGTTCTCGAAGATAGGGGGGCGAATCTGGCGGAAGTTATAGGATTCAAAAACTTCCCGGGCGGTCTGCTCGAACCAATTCCAGAGGGAGGATTCGGGCGGAAGGATATCGCGGGTACCTTTGATGGCGCGGAACTGTCGTTTTTCAGGCATGGCACAAGTGACCAGTGACAACAGATGAGTCAGAAGTGATCAAGGACGAGTATAAAGAAGCGCCCTGACCGGTGGCGTTTTTGTTACCGCTAGAAATCGAGCAATCGGTTTGTTTCCAATGTGTTGAGCGGTTATCTAATTCCCCGAATGCTCCGATTAGCCTTTTCTTTGCCTCGTACGTGCTCTGACCTTCGGGGCCGGAAATGGGATGCCGGTGCGTCGCCCATCGGGGCCTACCTGCCAGATTCGAAATTTGCGCTCTGTCCATCTCACCATTGTATCAAGACGATGCAAGTGTCTCGGGCCATGCCCAGAGATTCGCGCAGCGAACGGTTAATTTCCGGGCTCGATCTTGTCCGCTTCGCGTACTCGGCGTCGCACTGGCCAAGAAAATCAAAAACTCGCGGGAAATGCGCCGCGCTTATCGGTGCCCAGCATTTCCGCGCAGGTCTAACTTCTGATGCGCCTACGCGCTGATATTTCACTGCTCACGGCATCTCGGCCTGGTAGGCTGCCTTGTATTCGACATAGCGTTCCGCGTAGGCGTCAATGGAGGCCTGGTCGGCGTCGGTGAGCGCGCGACGGAATTTTCCAGGGTGGCCCATGAATAGGCTGCCGGGCGGGACGTCAGTGCCTTCAGCCACCAGCGTGCCGGCGGCGATGATGGAACCTGTGCCGATTTTGGCGCCGTTCAAAATGATCGAGCCCATACCGATCAGACAGCGCGATTCGATGGTGCAGCCGTGGAGGACGACTCCGTGGCCGATCGTGACGCGATCGCCGAGGATCAGCGGATGCGTGTCGCGCATGACGTGGAGTACAGCGCCGTCCTGAATATTAGTTCGCACGCCGATGCGGATGAAGTTGACATCGCCGCGGATTACGACCGAGGGCCAGACGCTGGAATCGGCGCCGATGGTGACGTCGCCAATGATGACTGCTTGCGGATCAATGTAGGCGGATGCGGCGATTTGCGGTTTGCGAGCCCGAAAACTGCGAATCACGCTCTTATCCCCCGGGAGCTTCAGCGGCTGAAGCCGCAGATTTTGCGGCGCTTTGTGTCGTGGCTAAAGCCACGATCTGCAAAGCTGCGGTGACGGACACGGAACGCTAACACACGTATGGAGGAGTGACAAGGAAGCGAGGGGGTGGTTAGAGACCTGGGCCCTCGATTCGCCGTAATCTAGACCTCCGCTCCCGGCCGCTAGTCTTACGCCGTGGCTAAAGCCGCATCCGACAGATCGGAGACAAAGCAGCGACCGGGAAAATGTTCAAGGCTGTGTCGGCAGGCGGGCTGCCAATGACTTGCAAGACCGGCATTGTCAATCACATAGCGAAAAGCGCGCCCTGCGCACCGAGGAGGAATTATTTCGCATCTAATTGTGTAGAGGTCAAGAAGATGAGGCACTTAAACTCCAGTCTAATAGGAGGGTTGGTTCTGGCGGCCATGCTTGCGACGCCAGCCAGGGGCGACACTCCGCAACGAGGAAATGCAGTACCCGGTGCAGTAAATTACGTGGAAGGGCAAGTTTCAGTCGGTTCTCAACAGATCGATGCAAAATCGGTCGGTTCGGAAACGCTTGGAGTAGGCCAGTCGATTACAACTCAAAACGGGAAAGCAGAACTCCTACTTACGCCCGGTGTCTTTCTAAGAGTTGGGACCAATAGCTCGGTGAAGATGATTTCGCCAAACCTTACCAACACCGAAGTCGGCGTCGAAGAAGGTGAAGCAACGATCGAAATCACCGAAATTCATAAGCAGAACGATATTCGCATTGATGCGGACGGCGTTACGACGCAACTTGTGAAGAACGGGTTCTACGATTTTGACGCGGCCCGCCATCAGCTGCTCGTGCTCGACGGCGAAGCGATCGTCGAAGAGAACGGCAGGCAGGTGAAAGTGAAGGGTGGCCACGAATTCACGCTCAACCAGGATTCCGCGAAGCCGCAGGGCTTCGACAAGAACATATACGAGTCCGGCGACCTGTACCTATGGAGCAGTCTGCGCTCTGCCTATCTAGCGGAAGCGAACGTTGATGCCGCTCCTAGTTACATTGCCGGCGGCGGCTACGGACTCGGATGGTACGGCGCAGGTTGGTATTGGAATCCTTGGTTTGACTGCTACACATTCATTCCGGGCGACGGGATCTTCTACAGTCCCTTTGGCTGGGGATTCTACTCGCCGTTCTGGGCGTTCGACGCTCCGTTCTTTTTTGGCGATGGACACTTCCATCACCACTTTGACCCTGACCGCCGAGGCGGGGATCATGACCGGCACTACAACCCGGACATGCGCGGCGGCGGATATCATGCCGGTCACGGATACTCGGGACCGCACACCGGAAGTGCTGGCGGCAGAACGACCGGCGGCGGATACCACGGAGGTGAAGGCTTCCGTGGAGGAAATGGCGGAGGCTTCCATGGTGGCGGGATGTCGGGAGGCGGATTTCACGGTGGCGGCGGGTCCGGAGGCCACGGCCGCTAAGATGTGACGTCTCTCTCAAAAAGCGCTAAGTGGATGTGAGGCGGGGTACGAAAGTGCCCCGCTTTTTTTGGTGCAGGCGGTTGCCAGCGAAAGAACATAAGCTGCAACGCGGCGGCAATGCCTTAAGACACTACAAGATCTGCACGGAGGGGGCTGCGGCGGCGGAAGCGGTCGAGACGCGGGCGGCGACGTTGCGCGCGACCGCGTAGATGCTTTTCGCGCCGGGGGCGTCTTCGCCCAAGGAAGCGACGGGTTTGCCGGTGTCGCCGCCGATACGGATTTGCGGATCAATTTCGATCTCGCCTAAGAACGGAACGCCAAAGGTTTGCGCCATGCGCTGGCCTTCGCCGTGGCCGAAGACATCGATGCGCTGCTGGCAATGCGGGCAACTGAAGTAGCTCATATTTTCGACGACGCCGAGGATTTCCACGTGCACCTGGCGAAACATTTCGATGGCTTTGCGCACGTCGGCGAGCGAGACGACCGAGGGCGTGGTGACGACGACGGTGCCGGTGAGTGCGACGCTCTGAATGAGCGTGAGTTGCACATCACCTGTACCAGGCGGCAAATCCACGATGAGGTAATCGAGCTCGCCCCACTGCACGCTGCGAAGAAATTGCTGGATCACGCTGTGAAGCATCGGGCCGCGCCAAACGAGCGGCTTGTCGCCGGGATTCAGCAAGCCCATGGAGATCATTTTCACGCCGTAGGCCTCGACGGGGACGATGGTGCGCTCGTCGAGTGCGCGGGGCTGCTCGTTAGTACCGAGCATTACCGGAACGTTGGGGCCGTACACGTCCGCGTCGAGCAGGCCGACCTTGGCGCCGAGGTTTTTCAGCGCGATCGCGAGGTTGACGGCGACGGTGGTTTTGCCGACGCCGCCTTTGCCGCTGGCAACGGCGATGAGGTATTTCACGCCAGCGATGGGCGGCTTCTTATCGAGCACCGGTCCGGTGTGCATCAGGGTCCTTTCCAACGAGTGGTGACGGCGGCCCCTGGCCAACAGGAGCGAACATCCATCATAGAACGTCGCGTCGCGAGCGGCAAGCTGCGCGATCTCGGTCACACACGCATCAGTGATAAAATGCAAAGGCGATGTCAGATCAAAAAACGAAGGCCGAAGATGCGGCACTCGGGCTCGCGGTCCTGCTAGGCTCGTTCTTAGGCCTAACATCCTTTTTTGGATTTGTGATTATCAGCATTATTGCGAACTTCATACCGCTCCACTTTTTCGATCAAGTTCCTCCTACGATGACCTTTCATGAGAAAGTTGCATGGGCTGGATGTGTTTTTGCGGCGACCTACGTAGCGTGGGTCGTATTTCGTCTAGTGCTGACGGTTCGCATCCAGCGCTTCCGACCTGGACATTCACGGCTAGAGTAGCTGGCCTGACTCGAGAGAGGCGCTCTCTTTGCAGGAAAGCGCGCGAGCGGCTACAATGTTAAGTGGAGTTTTGCAGGATCAAACGGCAGTCCTGCAGTAGAGGACTGCTTTTCTTTTGTCTGGTTGAGCCAGAACGAGTATGTGGACCTAATTTATTGCCGAAAACGAAAGAAACCAACAAACATGGAAGTTGACAGGCTATTAGACAGCGTCGTCGCGCGATTTATCGGGACGAAACACGAGCGCGACATCAAGCGGATCCAGCCGCTGGTCGACGAGATCAACGCGCTTGAACTGGAGATGAAGAAATTCTCCGATGCGGAACTGTCGGCGGAGACGCCGAAGCTGCGTCGAGAAGTACAGGCGCGACTGGAAGGCTTGGAGGACAACGACCCGCAGATCAAGCAGAAATTGGCGGAGTCGCTCGAGCCAGCACTGGTGCGCGCTTTTGCCGTAGCGCGCGAGGCGGGCCGGCGGACGCTGGGGATGCGGCATTTCGACGTGCAGTTGATCGGCGGAATCGTGCTGCACCAGGGCAAAATCTCCGAGATGAAGACGGGGGAAGGCAAGACGCTGGTAGCGACACTTCCGGCGTACTTGAACTCGCTGACGGGTCGGGGCGTGCACATCGTCACCGTGAACGATTACCTGGCGCGGCGCGACGCGGAATGGATGGGGCCGATCTACAAGATGCTTGGACTGACAGTGGGCGTGATCGTCCACGACCTGGATGATGTGCAGCGGCGCGCGGCTTACGGCGCGGACATCACATACGGCACGAACAACGAGTTCGGGTTTGATTACTTGCGCGACAACATGAAATACGATTTGAAGGATTGCGTGCAGCGCGGGCACCACTACGCGATCGTGGACGAGGTGGACTCGATCCTGATTGACGAGGCGCGCACGCCGCTGATTATTTCCGGGCCAGCCGAGGAATCCACCGACAAGTATTATCGCATCGACAAAATTGTGCCGAAGCTGATCCGCGACATTGATTACACGCTCGATGAGAAGCATCGCACGGCGACGCTGACAGAAGAAGGCGTGTCGAAGTGCGAGCGCATGCTGAATCTGGGAAATCTCTACGACCCGGCGCATATGGACATCATCCACCATGTGTATCAGGGGCTGCGCGCGCACACGCTATTCCAACGCGACGTGGATTACGTGGTGAAAGACGGCGAAGTGATCATTGTGGATGAATTCACTGGCCGCCAGATGCCGGGACGGCGGTGGTCGGACGGTTTGCACCAGGCGGTCGAAGCAAAAGAGGGCGTGAAAATCGAGCGCGAAAATCAGACGCTGGCGACAATCACATTCCAGAATTATTTCCGCATGTACAAGAAACTAGCCGGGATGACCGGGACGGCGGAGACGGAAGCGGCTGAGTTCGACAAGATTTACAAGCTGGAAGTGGTGGCGATCCCGACGAACAAGACGCTGATCCGAATTGAGAATCCCGACGTGGTGTATCGCACCGAGGCGGAGAAATTTGAGGCCGCGGTAAATGGGATCATGCAGGAGGATGGAACGAAGGTCGGCGGGATCCGGCAATTTCACGACAGTGGACAGCCGGTGCTGGTGGGCAGCATCTCGATTGAAAAGTCTGAGAAAATCGCGGAATTGCTGAAGAAATACGGCATACCACACCAGGTGCTGAACGCGAAACAGCATGAACGCGAAGCGAAAATCATTGCTCAGGCGGGACGCAAGGGTGCGGTGACGGTTTCGACCAACATGGCTGGCCGCGGGACTGACATCTTGCTGGGCGGCAATCCGGAAGCGATGACCCGCGACTACGCTTTGAAGAACAAGCTGGCCATGCCGTACGCTCCGGCCGGATCTGTGATCGGCGCGGCGGCCGGGACGGAGACTCTAGGGGAGGCGGATGCTGCGTCGGGCAACGGGACTGCTGGGGCGACCGACGCTGCGATGGTGCTGTTCCAGCAGGAAGGGAAGATTTATCAGGTGCCGCTTGAGCAATGGAAACCGCTGTACGACCAGTTCGCGGAGCAGTGCCGCGCGGAGCATGATGAGGTTGTGGCCATGGGTGGCCTGCACATTCTAGGAACTGAGCGGCACGAGGCCCGGCGCATTGACAATCAATTGCGTGGCCGCGCCGGACGTCAGGGTGATCCGGGCGCTTCGCGATTCTTCCTGTCCCTCGAAGATGATTTGCTGCGGATTTTCGGAGGTGAGCGCGTAAAGGCGCTGATGTTCCGCCTGGGGATGACGGAAGGCGTACCCATCGAATCGAAATTGATCAGCAAGCGGATCGAGAACGCGCAGAAGGCGGTGGAAGCACAGAACTTCGAAGCCCGTAAACACCTGCTGGAATACGACGACGTAATGAACAAGCAGCGCGAGACGATCTACTCGCTGCGGCGCGCTGTCCTGGAAGGAACGGACCAGAAAGAACTGGTGCTTGAGAAAGCGGAAGAAATCGCGTTTGAGCTGGTGGATATTTACTGCCCCCGAGAGCAGCATCCGGATCAGTGGAACCTGACACAATTCTCAAATGAGGTGCTGAATCAGTTTGGATTCGAGCCGAAGGCTGCGGGGATTGATGTCGCGACCCTCAACCACGACACGCTTGCGGACGCGCTGATCGAGAAATTGAATGTCCGCTATGAGGATAAAGAAAAACTCTTCAGCGCGGCGACTTTGCGCTGGCTCGAGCGGCGGATTCTGCTGGATGTCGTGGACGCGCAGTGGAAGGACCACCTCCTGAGCCTCGACCACCTGAAGGAAGGAATCGGCCTGCGGGGCTACGGACAAAAGGACCCGCTGGTCGAGTTCAAGAGAGAGGCGTTCACGCTCTTTGACGACTTGATGGATCGCATCGACAAGGAATCGGTGCGGTTCCTGTTTCTCATGCAGCCTGCCAGGCCGGAAGAAGAAGCGAAGCAGATCGAGCGCCGCCAACGGCAGCAACAGCAGAATCTGCAATTTCAGGCTGGGCCCGCACAGGCTGAGCCGCCCAAGCCGGTTCGGGCGGGAGCAAAAGTCGGGCGCAATGATCCCTGTCCTTGCGGTTCCGGGAAGAAATACAAGAAGTGCCACGGCACAGCCGCCTGAATCTCCGCGATTCCTGCCTCTCATCAAACCCACGGAACATTTATTCGAATCTTCGCGTATCCCTTCCTAGACCGGGGCGAATTTAACGAGGAGGAGTCAAAATGCGGGCACATTTGCGCGGAATCCCTTCACTGATGATTGTTGCGCTGGTAGTAGCGGCAAGCGCTGTTCCATCATTTGCGGGCGATGAAGGCCATTTTGACCGCACGCTGGCAGTTACGGGCGCAGTGGATCTGACGGTGCAGTCAGGTTCTGGCACGATCACCGTGCGACGGGGAGGTTCGAGCGAGGTTGAGATCCACGGAACAATTCACGCGGACCACTGGCAGGCGGGCGGCAACCGGGAAGCGCGCATTCAGGAGATCGAGATGAACCCGCCGATTGAGCAGAGCGGCAACACAATTCGGGTGGGGCACTTCGACGACCATGATCGCGAGCGCGGAATTTCCATCAGCTACGAGCTGATTGTACCGTCGGAGTCGAAGCTGCGGGCGGAATCAGGCTCGGGCGGGCAGACGGTGGAGGGCATCCATGGCCCGGTGGAGGCGAATACCGGGTCGGGTAGCCAGCGCTTTCAGAATATCGCCGGCGAAGTGCGGGCGCGTGCCGGATCCGGTGAAATTGAATTGAATTCGATCAGCGGCAGCGTGCATGCGACGGCGGGAAGCGGCGCAATTCGCGCTCTGGGAATCGCCGGAGGCCTGACTGCATCGAGTGGAAGCGGCAACATTTCGCTCGAACAAACTTCCGCGGGTGACGTGGAAATTTCCACGGGCTCGGGCGAAATCGAGATCAAAGGTGCGAAGGGCGCTGTCAAGGCGACAACCGGAAGCGGCTCGATCCACGCGCAAGGTCAACCAGGCGGTGAATGGTGTTTGCGGAGTGGGTCGGGCAATGTAACGGCTGAACTGCCGAACGGTGCTGCGTTTGATTTGATTGCGCGTTCAAACTCCGGCCACATAGAAACCAGTCATGAGCTGAACGTGGAACCCACGATCAACCGGAGTGAGCTGCGCGGGAAAGCCAATGGCGGGGGCGTGTTGGTGGACTTGACCACCAGTTCCGGCTCCATCAACATCCGATAAACGAGCGAGCCAGGGCGAGCTGCGCGACTGCATCCGCCGTGGTGCGTGGCCGCACAAAAATTCCTCGCGTGCAAAATAATCGCCACAGGGACGCTATTGCGTGATACGGCGCACGAGCGCACGCGGACCTGTAACTGTGTTAGTCTCACTTGCACGCTCCTCGAAGGAAACTGGATTCGAGGTCCCGGGGTGAGTCATGACAGTCGCTATCCACGCAAAATGCCAAAGGACCGGGTGTGCGAATTCGCTACCACAAGGGCTCGCGGGCGAGCGGCTTTGTCTGGATCATTTTCTCGATGAAGCGTTTCTGCGCACAGATGAAACTCTGGAACGCGCGCACCAGGGCGAGCAGCTGGACCCACAGGATCTGGAATGGCTGCTATCGGACGCGCTCGCAATCGTGAAGAACCTCGAAGAAGGCGCCGGGGATCCGAATCCGGATCAGCGCGACCGGATGCTGGAGTTGCTGCTCATCCTTGCCAATCTTCACGAGTACGTGGCACATCATTCTGTGCGGCTGGTCCGTCCGGCTTAAATTTTTCCGAGATTCCGTAGGATTGCGAAAGCGTTCACAGAGGGGCACTGCAATCGACTTGCAATATCGCACTGCTCGATTCAACCTGAGTGTGTTCCCTCCCGGATAACCACGCTATGCCGGACAACGACAAAAAGACTGACCCATTCAAGCCGCAGCAGCCGCGCATCCCGGGCGTGTCCAGCAGCACGCCCGAACAGAGCCCGGTGGAAGAGGTTGCAGGGCCTGCTCGGCCGCAGGGCCCTTCCGGTTTGTTTCCGCTTTCACTTCCTCCTCACTGGATTGTGGGTGGTTTGACGGCTGCACTGGTCTTGGGAGGCGCTATTTTCTGGTGGAGTCACCGTTCGTCGGCTAAGGAATTCGTGCCGCTCCGAGCAATCGAAGGAGCGCAACCGCCGGCACCGTCGCCCAAACCTCCGGAAAGACTTCCCGTCGCTCCGGGCGAGGTGGCAACGACGGATGAGTTGGCGAAGCCGTGGTCTTCCAAGCGATTTATCTTTCGGGAGCCGGGAACATTTAAGGATACGCCGGGGATTGTGGTGCACCTGCCAGGAGGAACCCTTTGGGGACTCTCGCTGCGAGAGCCCTATGGCACGTGTGAATTGGAATACGTGACGGACCTCCAGAAACTCGATACGGAATACCATTATCGCGCGAGCCATCCGATGGTGGGCGACCCCTGTAACCGGACCGTTTTTGATTTGACGCGCTATGGCAATGCCCCGGGGGGACTGGTGCGCGGGGAAATTGCGCAGGGGGCTGGTGTACGCCCGCCGATAGCGATTGAGATTCGCAAGCGCGGCAAGGAAATCCTGGCCGAACGCATGGAGTAGAGTTATCTGGGAGTAGGATGCGACAGGCGAGTCTAGTCTGAAGTTGCGTCGCTCTCTAGCGCGGCGCAACGCTGCACCTCCTGACTCATTTTTCCCGCCAGTACCATCGCCACCATTTTTTGATCTGCCAGCCAGGACCACCCCGGGTGTCCAAATGTCGCCGGGCGATTGTGCTCGACGAAGAAATGCGAGAACCAGGCGAGGGCGTACGGCACCATGATAGCGGCCAAGATCACCCACCAGCGCCCGTAGAGAATCGCGGCAACGATGAGCGCCCAACCGGCCAGGGTGCCAATGGTATGAAAAATCCGTGTGGCGGGCTGGCGGTGCGCCAGCACGTAATAGGGCCAGAAATCCGAAAAAGTTTGTGGCTGGTGCATGGGGAGGATTCTAGCGCTATACGGGAGGCACACAACTACAAAAAAAGCCACTGTCCCGCTCTCTGCGAAGCGGGGCAGTGGCGGGGTTGCGGGTCGTCACACCTCTAGCGGCCCATCTTCTCAATCGTGCGCGCGACCATGATCGGGCTGTTTGTCACAGGATCAATCAAGATGTACCCGACGATGCGCAGCGGGATCGGCTGCGCCCCCGAAAGATCGGAAAGACCATTGAGATTGATGAAATTCGTGAAACTGGTGCTCAGAACGGTCATCGGCTTAGGCAAAAGCACGCCGGCCAGATAGTTATCGGTGAATGTGAACGTGCCGTTGTTGCCGGATTGAACCTGCGTGCTACCCGGAACCCACGGCCCGCGCTGACCTTGCCGTTCGAGAACCACGCGGTGGACGGTCAATCCCGGCGGATTGCTGGAATTATCCAGTTTGCCGCCTAGGATGACGCGTTGGCCCGCGAGCTGGCTGTTGGGCCCAAATAAGAGCGAAGTGAGCGGAATGTGCAGGTAGGCGATGGTGTAATTCTCGTGCCCGGTAAGCGCGATCGGATCAATCTGGTTGAGCGGAGCGCCAGACAAAACGGGAAGCTCCGCAAACGGGTAGAGATTGATCTGACTGGCAACACCGTTCGAGTTCTGAACGAAGGTGTCCAGCCCTTCCAGATAGAAGTGGTCCCTCGAAAGAACTTCGACTTCACTGGCAATGATGTCCCTAGAGACGCGGTTGAGCGTGCCGGAAACTGCGACGATTGTGTTGGTATCAAAGTTAGCCAGAGGGACGGAAGGATCGTCGAACTCGGTGGAAGCGGTGGTGTCGACGGTGAATTGACGACCATGCGGGCCCTGAATCACGAATTGATTGCCGGCAGGATTCACGCTGACAACGCCGGCGGCAAAATCGTCAATTTCTGCATCGGCATCGCCAACGGAGAGTGCTTTCACGTCGAATGTGGGATTAAAGTTGCCGGTGACATTCCCGCTCCCGTCGGTCTGAATGGATTGCTTCAAGTCGAGGTCCATGAAGAAGCCGACGAGATCTTGTTCGTTGATCACGAGGGGCTGAGCTAGTGGCTGCGTCACAGTCATGGGTGCGACGGTGGCTGTAATCGTATTGAGCGCGGGCGGTGTCTGCGTGGTGTCGAGGTATCCGATGGTCACACCCCCAACCAGGATGATGGCGGAAGTGTATGATCCCGTGGGAACGTCTTCGAGATCCAGCAAGCTACGCAAACCACTGAGCTTTGCGAAATCCACGGTTTGAGGCCCGTTGAGAAGATTTACAGTAGTGGTGCCGTCGGAGAGCTGGATACTGGTGATTTGGACTTGAACGGAGAGCACGCTGGGAAGCGGCGGATTATCCGTTCCGATCGTGAAAATGGAGCCTGATTGCTGGACTGGTTGCGTCGGAGTTGAACCGCCCCCGCCACAACTGCAGAGCGAAAGCACGGCGAAAAGCGAAAGGAACACACCCATAGCTTTGACATTACGCATTGCAGATCTCCTCCATCAAGAATTGATAATTGCCGAGAGCCGAACACCCTTTTCGGCGCTGTTTTGTGAAACACACCCCTCTGAAAATAGTTGTGCCTTTTTTTTGAGGCGAAGCAACCCTGCGCGCAATGGAGAAAGCATGGCCTCCAGAGCTTCTGCGCTGCAAGACTGGACAGCATTTAGCCTGCTTGCAGCATCGTAGTAGACTGACCGCGGGTTCGTCAGGCGGTGTAGAGCGTGTTCCGGGCACGGGCAAGATGAATCGGATGAGGAGAAAAACTTGAGGCGGCGGAGAGTGATGGTTTTGATCGCCCTGCTCTTAGTGGTTCTGGCAAGCGGCTGCGAGAAGAAGCCGGATGACGCAACCATCGTGACGAATATCAAGTCGCAAATGTTTTCCAGCGTGCTGCTGAAGAATTCGGCTTTGCAGGTGGCTGCGAGCAAGGGAGAGGTCTCCCTAGCCGGAACAGTCGCGAGTGATGCCGCGCGGCTGGAAGCATACAAATTAGCCTCGCAGACTCCCGGAGTGGTGAGGGTAAGCGACCAGATAATTGTGGAGGCTCGGCAGGGCCCGGGCCCGTTGGTTCAAGCCCGTTCGACACCCGCAGGCACGCCCGTTGTTGCTACTTTCCCGGCACGCAAACCACACGAGCGGGAAAAAAGTGATCCGTCGGAGGAAACGGATCTAACTCAATCGCCACAGAATCCTTCCGCATCCCCGACGAAAGCGGGGCCGGAACCTGCTGTTGCTGTTGCCCTAGCTGCGCAGGCAGCCGCTCCCCTGCCTGCTCCTCCTCCGCCGCTTCCCCCACAGCCGAGACAGGTGGTAATTCCGGCAAATTCGAGCTTGATAGTGCGGATGATCGCGGGCGTAGATTCCAAGGTAAATCACGCAGGCGAGATATTTCACGCGTCGCTCGATTCGCCGCTGATCGCGGATGATCAAGTGGCGGTGCCGCAGGGCACGGACGTCTACGTCCGGCTCTCAGCCGCCAACTCAGCCGGACACATGACCGGTAGGAGCGAATTGCACATGGAGCTCCTGCAGCTCGAATTCCAGGGGCGATCTTACCCGCTGGTGAGCAGTACGTACTCTGCGCTGGGCAGCTCGCGAGGAAGGAACACGGCAGCGAAACTAGGGGGTGGCGCGGCCGTTGGCGCGATCATTGGCGCGATGGCCGGGGGAGGCGCGGGCGCGGCAATCGGAGCCGGTGTGGGTGCGGGCGGCGGCGCAATTTGGAATGGAGTCACCAGAGGGCAGCAGATCAAGATCCCCGCGGAGACCATGCTGGAGTTCCAATTGGAGCAGCCGGTCACGATCACCGTGAGGCCACGTTCGACGCCTGCTGCGCAATAATCGTAGAGAAGACATACAGGGTCGTGCTGGCAATCTAACCCCGCTTCCATTTTCTGCTCGGCGTAGTGGCGCGAATACAGCCATCCGATCGTCGCTTGCACCGCCGCTACGAGTTGATTACGATGGAATGCGCACACTCGAATGATCGGCGAAACCATTTCTCATTACCGCATCCTTGAAACCGTCGGGAGCGGCGGCATGGGGCAAGTGTTCCGCGCGGAAGATACGCGCCTAGGTCGCCACGTGGCGCTGAAATTCCTGTCGGAGGACCTTTCGCGCGATCCCTCCTCGCTCGAACGGTTCCAGCGGGAGGCCCGTTCGGCATCGTCACTGAATCATCCAGGGATTTGCACGATTTACGACGTCGGCACACACAACGGCCTCCCATTCCTCGTGATGGAATTGTTGGAAGGCCAGACCCTGCGCGAGCGCATCAGCGGCAGACCGCTCGCGACCGATGTCCTGCTCGACTTCGGGGTCCAAATGGCCGATGCGCTGGATGCGGCTCACGCGCGCGGAATCATCCATCGGGATATCAAGCCCGCAAATATATTCGTCACCGCGCGCGGGCAGACCAAGATCCTCGATTTTGGCTTGGCGAAACAATCGGCTCCCCGCCGCATCGCTGAGGCCGTGGGCGCAGGCAATACCGCCACACAGCCGACGACGGACAATGTTCTCCTAACCAGTCCCGGATCCGCGCTGGGCACAGTTGCCTATATGTCGCCCGAGCAGGCGCGTGGCGAGGAGCTGGATGCGCGAACCGATCTATTCAGCCTCGGTGCGGTGCTCTATGAAATGGCCACGGGGACGGCTGCGTTCATGGGAAACACCTCCGCCGTCATATTCGACGCTATTTTGAACCGCACTCCGGCCGCGCCGACCTCGCTGAATCCGACCGTGCCGCCGAAGCTCGAAGAAATTATCGGAAAAACGCTCGAGAAAGATCGCGATCTGCGCTACCAGACTGCGGCTGAGCTGCGAGCGGATTTGAAGCGCTTGCGCCGCGACACGGATTCTTCGCGGATCAGCAGCGGGACAACTATCAGCTGGCCCGCAGTCAGTTCGGCGCCGTCCTCAGGTCGAACTCCTACGCAGGCAATCGCAGCGGCGCCTGCGGGGACCACTGCTGCTGTGCCCTTGCGTCGCGGCATCCATTGGGGCGTCTGGGGGGGCGGCGGTGTGCTTCTAATGGCGATCGCTGCACTTCTGGCGCTATTCCTGCAGGAGCGCATGGGACATCAGCAGGACGCCTCCTTCGCGCAAATGACTGTTTCTCCGATCACCTCGACCGGCAACATCCATTCAGCGACTATTTCGGGAGACGGCAAGTGGCTGGCTTGTGTGTCGGATGACAACGGCGCGCATGCCCTGTATGTTCGCCAGTTGGCGACCGGGAGCACGGCGCAGGTGGTGGGGGGTTCGGCTGGGGAAATTGTCGGGATCACCTTCTCGCCGGATGGAAACTATCTTTATTTTGTGAAACACGAGCAAGGCAGCGGCCTAGGCGCACTTTTTCAGGTGCCATCGCTCGGAGGGGCGCCTCGACAGCTTGTGGTGGACGTAGACAGCCCTGTTACTTTTTCACCGGACGGCAAGCGCTTCGCCTTCGTGCGACAATCCACCCGCGAGAAATCATCCAGCCTGCTGGCCGCAAACGCGGACGGGACGGGCGAAAAACCGATTCGGGTGGTCCATGTTCCCGAATTCTTCTCGCCCAGCGGACCGGCCTGGTCGCCCGATGGGAAGCGCATCGCTGTGGCCAAGACCTCCAAGGGAGATTCCCAGACATTTGCTGTGGAGATAATCGAGGCCGAAACCGGCGCGGAAAGAAAGCTCGGCCCACGCGAGTGGGAGAACGTGCGCCAGATTTCCTGGATGCCGGATGGCTCCGGAATCGTGTTTGGAGCCTCCGCTGAAAAGGCCTCCTTCAATGCGCAACTCTGGGAGGTTAGCTATCCTGCGGGCAGCGCCCGCCGGATTACCAATGATCTGAACAATTATCTGGGAACAAGCATCACGGCAGACGGATCCGAGCTTGCTACGGTCAAGCTGACCTATTCGGGCAGCCTGTGGGTGGCTAATTTCGGCAGCGCTGCTGCATTTTCCCCGCCTCACCAGATTACCTCAGGCATCAGCCGTGCCGATGGCCTGAAGGGACTTGCCTGGCCCGCGCCCGGGCAGATTCTGTACACCTACTTCACGTCTGGCGAGCTGAAACTTGCTGCCATCGCACCGGATGGGAGCAATTTGCGCGATGTGGCAGTGACGACTGGCACGCCTGCTTATCCCTCCCTCTGTGGGGATGGCCAGCACCTGGTGTTCAGCATCGCCGCCAGAGAGCGCGGGCTTTCAGTTTCCATTTGGCGGTCTGATCTCGATGGGACAAACTGGAAGCAGCTCACATACGGCACAGTGGATGTCTGGCCCAGCTGCTCGCCCGACGGAAGATTCGTGGTTTATGCGGATGCGTCGGCCGGCATGCCCACACTGAGCAAAGTGAGCATCGAGGGCGGTTCGCCAGTCCGTATGAGTAAGGAGACTCTTTTTTTCCCTGTGATTTCGCCGGATGGCAACTCCATCGCTGCCGGTTATCACCCGGATCTGGCCAAACTGTCGAAGCTCGCTATCCTCGGCGTGGAGAGTGGAGAGATTCAGCGCGTCTATGATGTCACACCTGACACGGAGCTTGGCGGGGAAGGCGGCACGAGCATCGCGTGGACGAAAGATGGCCGCGCGGTTCTTCTGATCGTCAACAAGGAGGGAGCGTCATCACTTTGGGCGCAACCCCTGGCATCCGTCGGCACACCTGCTCCTGCGGCGAGACAACTCATGAACTTAGGTCCGGACGAAGTATGGTCTTTCGCGCTGTCGCCCGACGGGAAGCAAATTGTGTATGCTCGCGGACTTCCAGTTACAGATGCGGTTCTCATCTCTCACTTCCACTGAACGGTTGCCTGGAGAAAAAATGAAGGTGTCCCGGCGCGAGTTGTTCAAGACTGCCTCGATGGCAGTCGGGGGGTTGGCCAGCAGCGGACCTCTTGAAGCGTTCTCAACCACGCGTGCGGAGGAAGCAAATGGTGATCAAGCTCCCCTTCCGGCGGCATTCCAAAAGCTGAAGCCGCTGGGAGATCGCGTGAAACCGATTCGAGCCGAGGAATTTCAAGCCCGCGTGGCATGTGCACAACAATGGATGGCGGCGACGAAACCCGAATTCGACGCGCTCTACATTACGCCCGGCACATCGCTCGCGTATTTTACGGGAATCCGCTGGTGGCCGAGCGAGCGCCTTCTGGCATTCTTCCTCCCTCGACGGGGCGACCCCGTCCTCATCGGCCCCGGCTTTGAACAGGACCGCTTGCGCGAGCAGCTTCGCTGGCCGATTGAGATCCGCGTGTGGCAGGAGGACGAAAGTCCCTATGCACTTGCCGTGAAATGGATCTCTGAACGGGGAATTGCGGCCGGCCGGATCGGCATCGAGGAGACCACGCGTTATGCATTTTTCGATGGCCTGCGCCACGCGGCTCCCGCTCTTGAATATTCGAGTGCCGATCCCGTCACCGTCGGCTGCCGCGCGCAAAAAAGCGAACAGGAGCTGGAATTGATGCGCCTCGCCTGTGCCGCCACGTTCGATGTCTATCGGGCGACGTTCGCTTCGTTGCGTGAAGGCATCACGCAGCAGCAGGTTGGAAGCATGATCGCGCATGGCTACGAAAAGATGGGACTCAGCGGCTACTCGATCGTGCTATTCGGGTCCGCGGCAGCGCTCCCCCACGGCACGCGCGACGAGCAAACTCTTCGCGAAGGCATGGGCGTGCTGATAGACGGCGGCACGACGGTCGAAGGCTATGAATCCGATATCACGCGCACGGGCGCCTTCGGCAAGCCCTCCGAAAAGCTGATGCGCGCGTTTGAAATCGTCCGCAGAGCGCAGGACGCCGCCCTTGCCGCCGCCGTTGCGGGCGAACAATGCGGTTCGGTGGACGACGCCGCGCGCAAGGTGATGACCGATGCCGGCTTTGGTCCCGGTTACAAATATTTCACGCACCGCCTGGGGCACGGCATCGGCATGGACGGCCACGAATGGCCTTACCTGGTTCACGGGAATCACACGACTTTGAAACCTGGGATGACGTTCTCGGACGAGCCGGGGATCTACGTCCCCGGTGAATTCGGACTGCGCTGTGAAGATCTTATGGTCATCTCTGAATCTGGCGCGGCCAAACTCCTTACACCCGGCTTTGCTCCGTCACTTGAAAAGCCGATCGCATAGAGGCGTACCGATTCCCCAGCCCTGAGGTGGAGACTGCGACGGCTCGGTGCTAAAGGATTGCGGCGGGAACCATTTCAACGCGGTTTCGACCGAGCCTTTTCGCGGAGTACAACGCCACGTCCGCCTGGACCATCAGGCGCTTGAAATCCATCGCGTGACCGCGGCGAAAGTCTGCAATTCCAAAACTTGCAGTCACCTTTAGGTCGCCGCCTCCAAACGGGAAACTGCTCGCCTGGAGTTGTTCACGGATCCGTTCGATCGCGACCTGAATGCCCTCTGGGCTGACGTAGGTGACAACCATCAGGAATTCGTCGCCGCCGATGCGGCCGCTGATGTCGCATTGTCGCGTATTGAATTTTAGAATTTCGCCGAACCTTTTCAGAACCGTGTCACCTGCGTCGTGCCCGTAGGTGTCGTTGATCGCCTTGAATTGATCGAGATCGGCTTCCACAACGCAAAGTTGAAAGTCGTGCCGGACGGCGCCGCTCAGTTGACGGTTTCCCCACTGCTCGATGGCGCGTCGATTCGGCAGGCCTGTGAGCGCGTCCGTGAGAGCCAATTGCTCAAGGAGACGATTTTTCTCCTCGAGCTCCCGGTGAAGCGCGACGATCCGTTGCCCCACCTCCGCCCGCGCCAGAAGCTCTTCGGCATGAAAGGGCTTGGTGAGATATTCATCAGCACCTGCCTGGAGCCCTGCCACCACTTTTGATTTCTCTGAGACCCCGGTGAGAAGAATGATGTAGGTGAAATGATTGTGAAAATCAGCGCGCAGCCGCTGACATAGCTCGATTCCGCTCAAGTCCGGCATCAGCCAGTCCGTGATGACCAGCCCTGGCCGATGTTTTGCGAAAAGCTCCAGCGCCTCGTGGCCCGTCTGCGCATTGAGAATCGAAAAACGATCGGGCGGTAGTGCATGTTCCACCAATTTGCGCGCCACGGGCGAATCATCCACTACCAAGACCGCGAAAGCTTGTTCTGGGGCGCTCATCGTTCGTCTCGAGTGTGCGCGATACCTGCCAGTGGGAATTTGTAATAGGACGAGCGTGCCGGGTCCTGATATGGTCAGCATACAACGGCAGTTAGTCGCGTCCCCAATTCACGCTCCTGCTTGTGCCTAAAACAACAGGCTGGCAGCCTGGAAGCAAGGATCGAACGGGCGCTCTTTAGGCCCCCCTGTCGGCACCGGTGGCCTCTTGGATATGTGAGAGCGATCTGCAGAATTCGATGATCTGGGCCTCCACCCAGAATCGTCCTTCACCGCGCTCCTGCGCGATAAATGCGCAGTGGCCGCCGTGTGCGGTCGTCATGAGCGTGATGTTCTGGTTTGCTTGGATGGCCGGATCCAGGAAAGGCGCGAAGGGCACGAAAGGATCGTCCTGGGAGGCGAGGATCAGCGTAGGACGTCGAATCCCGGAAATCAAGCGCCGGGCGCTCGAGCGTGCGTAGTAATCCTCCGCGCTTGTGAATCCGGAAAAAGGTGCGGTCATCGCTTCGTCGAATTCCCGCACTGTACGCACGGCATCCAGCCCATCGAGCGGAAACTTTCCCGGAAAAAGGCGCGCCTTCAGGCGCATGCGCCTTTTCAGCCCGCGGACAAAGTGGCGCTGGTAAATGAAGTTCTGAGTCTCGGAGAGCGAATCGGCGCACGCAGAGAGATCAAATGCAGGAGCCACCGCCACAACCCCGCGCAGTTCCGGCGGCGCCGTCTCCCCATACTCTCCCGCCATCTTTAGGGCCAGATTGCCCCCCATCGAAAAACCGGCTGCAAATATCTCCGGCAGGCGGTCGCGCTCGATCAATTCAAGTAGTACAGCGCGAATGTCGCCACTTAGGCCCGAATGATAGAGGGTGGGAGTGAGTTTCTCGGTGCCGCCGCAATTGCGCTGATTCAGCCGTAGGGCGTTGAACCCGGCAGCCCAGGCTTTTTCCGCCGTCCCGAGCATGTAATTTGACTCGCTCGATCCCTCCAGACCATGCAACACGATAAGAGTCGGATGGCGGCGCGGATTATCCTGCCAATGGCAGTGGGCGAGCACTTGCGTTCCGGGCTCAACCTCGAAAAGTCGCGGAACGCTTGCCGGGAGTCTAGAGAACTCTCGAGGCCAAAAAACGGCCGCGATGGTCATCAGGTGAGGATTGCGCAGCAATCCTAACGGTTTGAATTCTTTCACGGCGTTCCATGGTAGGCACTCCTTGCCCGCAGCGCAACCTCTCGCCCGTGTGGTGTGCTTGATTTCGCGATGCGACACGGATAAAATACCGAATTCACCAATGAAGGATATTTGTTACAGGGGAAACCTCTACGCGCCCAGCGAACCTTGCTGGGCTTTGGCGTTTATAAGGGGTACCTGTGCCCATAGGAGAAAGAATGATAGAGGGAGCCATCCCGGAGGGGCTGACGTTTGACGACGTCCTGCTGCTCCCCGGTAAATCGGACGTGCTGCCAGCACAGGCGGACACGCGCACATGCCTCTCGCGGAAAATCGCGCTGAACATTCCGATCGTCGCGGCGGCCATGGACACGGTGACCGATTCGCGGCTGGCGATCGCGATTGCGCGGCAGGGCGGCATCGGATTCATTCATCGCAACATGACCATCGAGCGCCAAGCTGAGGAAGTGGATAAAGTGAAGCGCTCGGAGAGCGGCATGATTGTGGACCCGGTGACCATTGCACCGGAAATGTCCGTTCGGCAGGCGCTCGACATCATGACCAAGTACAGGGTCTCAGGCCTGCCAGTGACGCGCGGGCCGCGCTTGGTGGGTATCCTGACGAATCGCGACCTGCGCTTTGAGCGAAATCTCGACCAGCCCGTCAGCGCGGTGATGACCAAAGACAATCTGGTCACCGTGCCCGTTGGCACCACTCTCGAGGAGGCCGAACGCATCCTCCAGCGCCACCGCATTGAGAAACTGTTGGTGGTGGACAACGATTTCAACCTCAGGGGCCTGATTACTGTCAAAGACATCCAGAAGAAAATTGAGTTTCCCTCCGCGACGAAAGATGAACAGGGAAGGCTGCGAGTGGGAGCGGCCATTGGCGCCACGGGTGATTACCTGGAACGCGCGGAGGAACTGGCACGTGAAAAAGTGGATGTGCTTGCGATCGACACGGCGCACGGGCATACGACTCGAGTGATGGAAGCGGTCCGCGAAGTGAAGCGCAAGTTTCCAGAGATGCAGCTGCTGGCCGGAAACGTGGCGACTGCCGAGGGGACACGCGACTTGATCAAGCTCGGAATTGACGGGATTAAAGTAGGGATGGGACCTGGTTCGATCTGCACAACGCGCGTGGTCACGGGCGCAGGCGTGCCGCAAATCACTGCCATCATGGAATCTGCCCGCGCGGCAAAGGGGACCGGCGTACCGATCCTTGCCGATGGGGGCATCAAATTCTCAGGTGACATCACCAAGGCAATCGCCGCCGGGGCAGCGGCCGTGATGATTGGGGGCCTATTCGCCGGTACCGAAGAATCGCCGGGCGAGACCATCTTGTACCAGGGCCGCACATTCAAATCCTACCGAGGCATGGGATCGATTGGGGCGATGGAAGCAGGCTCCGCTGACCGATATTCGCAGGAACTTACCGACCGCGCAAAATCGGTGCCCGAGGGGATTGAAGGCCAGGTGGCTTACAAGGGACCGCTTTCGGCGCTGGTGGACCAACTTGTCGGCGGCCTACGCAGCGGCATGGGATATTGCGGCACTAAGAATTTGAATGAGCTGCAGGAACACAGCCAATTCATCCGCATTTCGTCCGCCGGCCTGCGCGAGAGCCACGTTCACGATGTGATCATCACACGCGAAGCACCGAACTACCGGATTGAATGATGTGGCGCATTCGCGCGAATGCAGGACGGCTTCGCACAACCCGTGCCACTGCGCCGGCCATATAAATGCGCCGGCTGAAGTTTTGGTGGCCGGCATTGGTCTGGGCGGTCGTGATCTCCACTTTCTCAACGGGCGCTTTCACGTCCGAAAACACTTCGCGTTTCATCATTCCCCTGCTCCGCTGGCTACTGCCACACGCCTCCACGGAAACTCTTTCTGAACTGCATCACCTGATACGAAAGTCCGCGCACTTCATCGAATACTTCATCTTGAGCCTGCTGGTTCTGCGCGGGATCCGCGCCGACCGAAAACAAAGTCATCTCGGCTGGGCATTGATTGCCATCGGGATCGTAGGGGCCTACGCCGCGCTCGACGAATTTCATCAATTGTTCGTGCCGGGCAGAACAGCGGCCCTGGCCGATGTCCTGCTCGATACCGCCGGCGGCGTGGCCGCCCAACTTGTCGCGGCGGTTTTCATGCTGTGGGGTGATTTGCGGGCGCGTCGTAGGGACCAGTCATCGAGCGCATAAGTGCGATTCGGCGCGGCGATCCACACGGGCTCGCCAACAAAAAAGGCCCGCCCCGATACATCAGGGCGGGCCTTCTGAATTTGGGTTGTCGGGTTCCTACTTCTTTGCAGCGACTTCCTTTTCTTCCGGAGCCTCTTCGACCTTTTCTCTCTTGTGCTTCTTGTCCTTCTTTTTCAACTCCGAGCCGATGAACTCGAGGATGGCAAGCTCCGCGCCGTCGCCGATCCGCCAGCCGACCCGGATGATGCGCGTGTAGCCGCCGGGGCGGTCCGCAAATCGCGGAGCCAGATCGGCGAAGAGTTTCTTGGTTGCGTTCGGGGTTTGCAGGAAAGACGCCGCCTGCCGCCGCGCATGGAGCGAATCGCGTTTGCCAAGTGTGATCAAGCGTTCGGCAAGCGGGCGAGCCGCTTTCGCGCGAAGGAGGGTGGTCTGAATGCGCTCCTTCTCAATGAGGTTCGTCACCAGATTGCGCAGTGTCGCACGGCGATGGGCCGGTTGGCGTCCCAGTTTGTGGCCTGATATGAGGTGTCTCATGGTTGGCGTCCAGTGGCCTCCGGCGGACTACAGAGCCGTGGTTTCCTCCGCGGGCGGCGGGGCCGTCTGGCTCGGTAGCGGCGGCCAGATAATGCGGCCGTGCTCATCGAACTTCATCCCCAGGCTGAGGCCCATTTTCAGCAGGATGTCCTTGATCTCATTCAGCGACTTGCGGCCGAAATTTTTTGTCTTAAGCATTTCGGACTCGGTCTTCTGAACGAGCTCGCGCAGATTCTGAATGTTGGCGTTCTTCAGGCAATTGTAGGAGCGAACGGAAAGCTCGAGCTCTTCCACCGAGCGGTCGAGAAATTCCAGGCGGGGGTCGCTGTAGTTCTCGACAACCTCTTCCGGAAGGTCCGGTTGCTCTTCGAAATTGATGAAGATGCTCATGTGATCCTTCATAAGTTTGGAAGCCAGACCGATGGCATCTTGCGGCGTGATGGCGGCATTGGTCCAAACTTCAAGCGTGAGCTTCTCGTAATCGGTCATCTGTCCGAGACGAGCTGCTTCGACGGCGTAATTTACCTTTCGCACCGGCGAGTGAACCGAGTCAATTGGGATGTATCCGATGGGTAGGTCCTCGTCGAAGTTGCGGTCGGCAGCGACGTAGCCGCGGCCGTTCTTCACGCGCATTTCTAGCTCCAGCTTGCCGCCTTCGCTGACCGTGGCGATATAGACGTTCTTGTCGAGCACAGCGATGTCACCATCCTCTTCGATTTTCGCGGAGGTCACCGGGCCGGGCACGTCCACATTCAGCGTGATGGTCTTCGGCTGGTCCGTGTTGAGCTTCAGCGGCACCTGCTTCAGATTGAGGATGATGTCGGTCGCGTCTTCTACCACGCCCGGAATCGGCGAGAATTCGTGCAGGACGCCTTCGATTTTCACCGCGGTGATTGCCGCGCCCTCGATGGAGCTCAGGAGTGCGCGTCGCAATGAATTGCCGACCGTCGTCCCCCACCCGCGCTCAAATGGTTGCGCGGAGAATTTTCCGTATTTGTCTGTGAGTGTTTCTGGTTCTGCTGCCAAGCGCTTTGGTTTCTGGAAGCCCTTCCACATCTGCACATTCCTCCTGGCCCGCCCGCGGCGGACCCACATACTTTCGACGTAAAAAACTCTTGCGCTACTTCGAGTACAGTTCGACGATGAGCTGTTCGTTCATCGGCGGTGTCTGCACATCTTCGCGGCGCGGCATGGCCACGACGCGCGCTTTGAAATTCTCGCGGTCAATATCGAGCCACGGCGCCACGCCCTGGCTTTGCGCCAGATTGCGCGCTTCGAGGACCATGGTGTTCTGATGCATTTTGTCTTTCAGCGCCACTTCGTCGCCCACATCCACCAGGTAGCTCGGGATGTTGACCTTCTGCCCCTTCACGCGAATGTGTCCGTGCAAGACAAACTGGCGGGCCTGCGAGCGCGAGCCCGCGAGCCCCATGCGATAGACCACGTTGTCGAGCCGGCGCTCGAGCATCACCATCAGGTTCGAGCCCGTCGGACCCTTGGTGCGCTCCGCCTTCTCGAAATAGTTGCGAAATTGCCTTTCGAGCAGCCCGTAGGTGCGCTTGACTTTCTGCTTCTCGCGCAACTGCACGCCATATCCAACCATCTTCGGGCGCCGCGCTTGGCCGTGCTGGCCAGGAACGAAGTTGCGCTTTTCGATGGCGCATTTTTCAGTAAAACACCGGAGGCCTTTTAGGAAAAGCTTTTGCCCTTCCCTGCGGCACAGCCGGCAAACCGCTTCACGATGTCTTGCCAAGTCCTTCTCTCCTTTTGCTCAACCAAAAAATTGTTGCGACTCAGACGCGGCGGCGCTTGGGGGGACGGCAACCATTGTGCGGGACCGGTGTGACGTCCTTGATCGCATTGATGTGCAAGCCCGAGGTCGCCAGCGCGCGCACGGCGGATTCCCGCCCCGCTCCCGGCCCCTTCACGCGCACATCCACCGATTTCATGCCGTATTGATCGCGCGCCACACCTGCGGCGGTCATGGCCGCCTGCTGCGCGGCGTAGGGCGTGCCCTTGCGCGAGCCCTTGAAGCCTACCGAGCCGGCGGAAGCCCAGCTAACGGCGCGCCCATCGGGATCCGTAAGCGTGACGATGGTGTTATTAAACGTCGCCTGAATGCACACCACGCCGTGCGGCACCACGCGCTTCTCTTTCTTCTTGCGGAATTCTTTCTTCCGCTTCGACGCTTTTGCTGCTGCCGCCGCTGCTGGCGCGGCACCTGCGGCTGCGGCGTCTTTAGGTTCTTTGGCCACTTTGTTGCGTCTCCTTTGCGAACTCTACTTGCGCGCCATGGTCTTTTTCTTTGCTGCCACTGCGCCCTTCCGCGGGCCCTTGCGCGTGCGCGCGTTGGTGTGCGTCCGCTGGCCGCGCACCGGCAGATTTCGGCGGTGGCGCAGGCCGCGATAACACTGAATTTCAATCAGCCGGCGGATGTTCATCTGCATTTCTTTGCGGAGATCGCCTTCCACGCGTCCCTCGGACTCAATCGCGGCGCGAATCCTCGTGACCTCGTCTTCGCTGAGGTCTTTGATTTTCTTGGTGGCATCTACTTTCGCTTTTTCAGCGAGCGAACGTGCGCGCGCCTGGCCAATGCCGTAGATGGCGGTGAGGCCGACCCATAGCCGCTTGTTGGGCGGCAAGTCTACACCTGCGATGCGTGCCATTCTGTTTTCTCCCTAGCCTTGGCGTTGGCGGTGCTTTGGATTCGTACAAATAACGCGCACCACGCCTCGCCGATGCACAATCTTGCACTTCATACAGATTTTCTTTACCGATGCCCGTACCTTCATTTCCCGCTCCGATCCTTCTGGCAACTACTATTTGTAGCGATATACAATGCGTCCGCGCGTCAGGTCGTAGGGTGAAAGCTCGACAGCCACGCGATCCCCGGGAAGGATGCGGATAAAGTTCTTCCGCATCTTTCCTGAGATGTGGGCCAGGACCTCATGCTTATTCTCAAGCTGAACGCGAAACATCGCGTTCGGAAGCGGCTCAATCACGGTGGCCATCACTTCGATGGCGTCTTCTTTTCCGCTTCCCTCTCCCGGCTTTTTCTTTTCTTTCTCTGGCCTTCCTGCCATGGGCTCCTGTTTTCTTGCTAGTTCGAGCGGCTCCGCGCCGCACGCTTACCAAACCGGGCCGCTCGCTTCCAAGGGCCGTGTGAGAATCCAGGGCCCCTTGGCCGTGACCGCGACAGTATGCTCGAAATGCGCTGAGTCACTGCCGTCCGTCGTCACCGCAGTCCAATCGTCTTCCAGCACCCTCACACCCGGGCCGCCCGTGTTGACCATCGGCTCGATGGCCAGCACCATGCCTTCCTGCAACCGCACTCCCTGCCCCGGTGTTCCGTAATTCGGAAGCTGCGGCTCCTCATGCATGCGCGTTCCGATTCCGTGTCCTACAAACTCGCGCACGACCGAGAAGCCGTTCTTCTCAACCCAAGTCTGCACCGCCGCGGAGATATCTCCGAGGCGATTGCCGGGCTGGACCTTGGCAATAGCCTGTTCGAGCGACTCACGAGTCACCCGCACCAGCTTCTCGCGCTCCGGCCTGATCTTGCCCACCGGAACCGTCAAGGCGGCATCGGCAAAGTAGCCGTCAAGCTCGACGCCGAAATCCATCGAGAGGATGTCGCCATCGCGCAACTTGCGCACCGGCGACGGAATTCCGTGCACCACCTCCTGATTGATCGAGGTGCACACCGAGCTCGGGTAACCCCGGTACCCCTTAAATGCGGGACGCGCACGGTGCTCGGCCGTAAACTTCTCGGCAAATTCATCGAGCTCTTTCGTCGAGATGCCCGGCCGAACCATCGAGCGCATTTTATCGAGCGCGCCCCAAACGATGAGTCCGGCTCGATGCATCTTTTCGAGCTCCGCCGGAGATTTACAGATGACCATCTCGCCCTTCCGCGCGTTTGAAAATCTCGTTCAACGCGCGGCTCACTTCTCCCACACCCGCTGTCCCGTCCACAATTTCGAGCACACCGTGCTTCCGGTAATAGGCGGCCAGCGGCTTGGTCTGGCGGTCATACGCAGCCAGGCGCTCCTTCACCACTTCCGGCCGGTCGTCTGAGCGCTGCACAAGTTTTCCGCCGTCGTGGTCGCAAATTCCCGGCACTTTTGGCGCACGCTGGTGGACATTATACGTCTCGCCACCGACACTGCAGGTCCAACGGCCCGAGAGACGATGCAGCAGCTCTTCCGGATTCACGCGAAACTCAACCACCAACGGCTTGCCGAATCCGCGGCGCTCGAGAATTTTATCGAGCTGCTCGGCCTGCGGAATGGTTCGCGGAAACCCGTCGAAGATGAATCCCTTCGAGCTATCCGGCCGCGTGAGTCTTTCTTCCACCATCCCCATGATGATGTCGTCCGGGATCAGCTCGCCTCGCTCCATAATCGGCTTGGCCAGCCGGCCGAGTTCGGTGCCGCGAGCAACGGCCTCGCGCAACATGTCACCGGTCGAGAGGTGCGGTACGTTGTAACGCTCCGCGACCAACTTGGCCTGCGTCCCTTTTCCTGCTCCCGGCGGACCCAGAAAGATTAGTGCGCGATTCAGCGACATTCGCACCGCCCACGCGATCGCATCAGCTGCGGCGGCCGCGAACCCGGCCCTTGCGCACAAATCCCTCATAGTTCCGCATAACGAGCTGGGCTTCGAGTTGCTGCACCGTGTCCATGGCCACGCCCACGACGATCAGGAGCGACGTGCCCCCAAAATAAAACTGCACGTTCAATCCGTCGAGCACGAATCGCCACATATGTTTGTCGAACCAGTCGCCGACAAACCACAAATGCTGCAGGTGAATTCCGGAAATCATCCATTCCGGAAGGAGACAGACGACTGCCAGATAGATGCCGCCGACAAACGTCAAGCGCGTCAGAATGCGGTTGATGTGCTCGGAAGTGTTGCGCCCGGGGCGAATGCCGGGAATGAATCCGCCATACTTCCGCATGTTGTCCGCGAGCTCGGTGGGATTGAAAATGATCCCCACATAGAAAAACGCAAAAAAGATGATCAGCGTGACATAGATCAGCGTGTACAGCGGTTCGCCCCAGCGGATAGCGCTGGCAAACCTATCAAAAAACGCCGACTTCTTCGAGAAAATCAGCGCCAGCGTCTGCGGAAACGTGAGCAGGGAGCTGGCAAAAATCGGCGGAATCACGCCGCCGGAATTCACGCGCAGGGGCAGGTAGGTCATCTGCCCGCCCATCACTTTTCGCCCCATGACGCGCTTCGCATATTGCACTGGGATTCGCCGCTGGCCGCCTTCCATGAAAACGATGAATGCGACCACCGCAAGCATCAAAACGATCAGGCCGATAAGTGCAATCGGTGTGAACGAGCCCCACTGCTGCGTCTTCGCTTTTTCAAACAGGTCCCCCACGGCCCGCGGCAACCCCACCACAATGCCCGCGAAAATGATGAGCGACATCCCGTTGCCAATGCCGCGATCGCTGATCTGCTCGCCGAGCCACATGATGAACGCCGAGCCGGTTGTGAGCGTCAGCATGGTCATCAGGATGAAGCGCCATCCAGGGTGATAGACCAGCGACTGCCCGGCCATGCTCTGCGTCGTCAAGGTGCGGGCGATCGCGAAAGACTGAAAAGCGCTGAGGATGATGGTCAGATAGCGCGTGTACTGGGTAATCTTCCGCCGACCCAGCTCGCCTTCCTTCTGCAAGCGCTCGAGGTACGGCCATACAACCACCATCAACTGCAGAATGATGGAGGAAGTGATGTACGGCATGATGCCGAGCGCGAAGATCGTCAAGCGGCGGAAATTGCCGCCGCTGAAAAGATCAATGATGCCCAGCACCGAGCCGCGGCCCTGCTCGAAAAGCTGCTGGAGCAAATCAGTATTGATGCCGGGCGTGGGGATAAATGCGCCGAGGCGATACACCCCCAGCAGCGCCAGCGTGAAGAGTACGCGGTTGCGCAGGTCGGGCGTGCTGAAGATGTTTCGAAATGCCTCGATCAGCTTCTTCATTGCAGAATCTCGGTTTTCCCTCCGGCGCCGGTGATTTTCTCCTGCGCCGATTTACTGAAAGCGTGTGCGCGCACAGTGAGCGCAACCTTCAATTCGCCGTCACCCAGAATCTTCACGCCGTCATGCCGTGCACGAGTGATCCCTGCGGCCGAAAGAAGCTCCGGTGTCACGGTTTCGCCTGCCGGAAATGCATTGAGAGTCTCCACGTTCACCACGGCGTACGTCTTCGGGAACGGGCTTGAAAAACCGCGCTTCGGCAAGCGCCGGTGCAGCGGCATCTGGCCGCCTTCAAATCCCGGGCGGCGGGAATATCCACGGCGGGACTGTTGCCCCTTGTTCCCAGCTCCGGAAGTCTTCCCCAGCTTCGATCCCATGCCTCGGCCGACGCGCACCTTGCGGTGACGCGAACCTCGCGGTGGCTTCAAATTCGAGAGTGTCGGTTTCTCAGCCATTCCTACTCCTCAATCCTGACGAGATGATGAACCTTGGCGATCATGCCGCGAATGGCGGGGGTATCTTCCCGCACGACTACCTCATTCATGCGGCGGAATCCCAGGCCGCGGATGGTGGCGCGCATGCCGCGCGGGCATCCGATGAAGCTCACCACCCACTTGATCTTCAGCGTGCCCGATTTTTTTGTCGTCTTCGTCATTGTTTGCTCGCGGAACGGCTAGGATGCCACCGTTTCTTCCGCTGCTCCCTTGCCGCGAGATTCGGCCACTTTTGCCGCGTCTTTCAAGTGCAACAGCGCGTCGAATGTCGCCTTGATCACATTGTGAGGGTTCGAAGTGCCCAGCGACTTCGTCAGCACATTCTGAATTCCCGCGACCTCCATCACCGCACGCACCGGGCCCCCTGCAATCAAGCCAGTGCCCTCGGGTGCGGGCTTCAGCAGCACCTGCCCCGAGCCATAGCGGCCAAGCACTTGATGAGGAATGGTCGAACCCTTCAGGTTGAGCTTCACCATGTTCTTCTTTGCTTGTTCGATAGCCTTGCGAATGGCCATGGGGACTTCGCGCGCCTTGCCCATGCCGAATCCGGCGTGGCCGTTCTGGTCGCCGACGACGACCAGCGCCGAGAAACTGAGATTTTTCCCGCCTTTCACCACTTTCGTGACGCGGTTGATCGAGACCACCTGATCCTTCAGGTTGGCCATGTTGGTGTCCATATGCCGGCGGACGGAAAGAATATCTTTGAGCTCTTGTTTCGCCATAAATTTTAGAACTTCAGGCCCGCCTCCCGGGCCGCCTCGGCAAGCGCCTGAATGCGCCCGTGATATTGGTAACCGCCGCGGTCGAAGACGACTTTATCGACCCCCTTGGCCCGGGCGCGCTCGGCAATCGCCTTCCCCACCACTTTGGATGCGGCGATGTTTCCGCCACCCTTGATCTGCTTGCGAACTTCCTTGTCGAGCGAGCTGGCAGAGACGATGGTGCGAGCCGTGTTGTCGTCAATCACCTGCGCGCGTATATGTTTGGTAGAGCGATGCACGCAAAGCCGTGGCCTCTCGGATGTGCCGGAAATCCTCTTGCGCATCCGGACGTGAATTCGCCGCCGGTGCGCCTCTCTCGATAATCTTCGAACGGGTGCTGCCACGCTGGTTCTCCTGCCGGGCTAAGCGGCCGCGGTCTTCGCGCCGGCCTTGCCGGCCTTCTTCTTCAGGCGCTCGCCGGTGATGCGAATGCCCTTCTGCTTGTATGGATCGGGCGGGCGCAGTCGGCGCAAATTCGCGGCCACCTGGCCCACCTGGTTCTTGTCCGCACCGGTCACCGTCATGTGCGTCTGCTTCTCGACGGTGATCGCGATGCCTTCGGGGATGGGGAACTCGATTGGATGCGAGTACCCCAGCGCCAGAACCACGTTCTTGCCTTTCACTTCCGCGCGGTAGCCGACGCCGACGATATCCAGATCCCTCTTGAATCCGGTGGTGACGCCGGTGACGGCGTTGGCCACCAGGGCGCGCGCCAGGCCGTGAAGAGCCCGCTGATCTTCAGACTCGCGCTTGGCGACGAGTGTGCTGTCCTTCTGCTCGAAGTGAATCCCGCGCGGCAAAGGAACCGTCATCTTCCCCTTGGGGCCTTGCACCTCAACGATTCCGTCTTTGATCTGCACTTTTACGCCGGATGGGACCGGAATGATTTTGTTTCCAATTCGCGACATGGCTCTATCAGTTCCTCTTGTTCTCGAAGTTCGCTACCAAACTTCGCACATCAGTTCGCCGCCGACTCCTGCTTTGCGCGCCGACTGGCCGGTCATCAAACCGCGCGGCGTGGAAAGAATCGAGATGCCCATTCCGCCGACAACCGGGCGGATGCCCAACTTTCCCGTGTAGCGGCGCGAACCGGGACGCGAAACGCGCCGGAGATCGGTGATCACGCTCCGGCGGTCCGGCGTGTAACGCAGGAAGACGCGCAGCGTCTTCTTGCCCTTCTCTTCCACCACTTTGTAATTCGAGAGATAGCCCTCGTCCTTCAGAATGCGCGCAACTTCCACCTTCAGTTTCGAGGAAGGCAAATCGACGCGCGGATGCTTGGCGCGCGCGGCGTTGCGAATCCGCGTCAGCAAATCGGCAATGGGGTCAGTGGTCATCCGTTGTTCCTTAGGTGCTACCTTTCCTGGCTCAAATCGTTCCTACCAACTGGCTTTTACCACGCCGGGAATCTCTCCCTTGAGCGCGTGGCCACGAAAACAAATGCGGCACATCTCAAACTTACGGAGAAATCCCCGCGGCCGGCCGCAGATCCGGCAGCGGTTGCGCTTGCGGATCTTGAATTTCAGCTTCCGCCGCATTTTTGCGAATTGACTGGTGCGCGCCATGCTCGCTTGATCTCCTTAGGGCCGCCTACTGAACTCGGAAGGGCACGCCAAGCAGCTTCAGCAGCTCGCGCCCCTCTTCGTCGTTGCGGGCCGTGGTGGTGATGGTGATGTTCATGCCCTTGATTTTGTCCACGCGCGTGTAATCAATCTCCGGAAACACGAGCTGGTCTTTTAGGCCCAGAGTGTAATTGCCGCGGCCGTCAAACGAATTCGGGGGCAAGCCTTTGAAATCGCGAACGCGCGGCAGCACGATGGCAGACAAGCGGTCGAGAAACTCGTACATGCGCTCACCGCGCAGAGTGACCATGCAGCCAATCGGCATGCCCTTGCGAATCTTGAAATTCGCGATGGATTTCTTCGCTCGCGTAATCACCGGTTTCTGCCCGGTAATCTGACCAAGCTCGGCGGCGGCCGTATCGAGCAGCTTCACATTGGCGCTCGCTTCGCCCAGGCCGATGTTTACCGTCACTTTCTGCACGCGCGGCACGGCCATACTGTTCTTGAAGCCGAAACGCTTCGCCAGCGCCGGCATCGCTTCCTTGCGGTACTTGTCATGCAAACGGGTGATCATTCTTCGAATGCCTCTCCTGGTTTCGGCTGCCCGGTTACGATCTTGCGTTTCTTCGAGCGCTAGTTCTCAAATGCCGTGTTGCATCGCCGGCAAGCGCGCACTTTCGTGCCATTCGGCAGAGCCGTATGCCCCACTCGTGTGTGCTTCCCGCATCCCGGGCAGACCAGCATAACGTTTGAAACGTTTAGCGGCCCTTCCTTTTCCAGGATGCCACCCTTGATGTTTTTCGACGGATTCGGGCGCGTGTGCTTCTTGATGATGTTGGCGTGCTCGACCGTCACGGTCCGCTTCGCGCGATTCACCGAAAGCACTTTTCCGGTCTTGCCCTTTGACCGCCCAGACATCACTTTGACCATGTCGCCGTGACGAATGCTCAGCGGCGCGGGCCGTTCGTTGATTTCTCTCATCGCTACCACACTTCCGGAGCCAGCGACACGATCTTGGTGAATTTCTTGTCGCGTAGCTCTCTGGCGACCGGGCCGAAAACGCGCGTCCCGATCGGTTCGTTCGCATCGTTAATCAGTACAGCGGCATTGTCATCAAAGCGGATGTAAGTTCCATCTCGCCTCCGATGCTCTTTTCTGGTGCGCACCACAACCGCCTTGACCACTGTTCCCTTCTTGACCTGGCTGTCCGGAGTCGCCTCTTTCACTGAAGCGGTGATGACGTCGCCTAATCCGGCTACCAGCCCCGCATCTCCCCCGATGGGGAGGATGCAGGTCAACTGGCGGGCTCCGGAATTATCAGCCACCGTTAGCCATGTCCGCATCTGAACCATGTTCGTGCTCCCTTATTCTCTTGCGGGACTCAAGCGACGCGCGTAGAACGCGCGATCACTTCCTTGAGCCGCCACCGCTTCAGCTTCGAAAGCGGCCGGGTGGAAACAATCCTTACCGTGTCGCCCACATGCGCTTCTCTCGACTCGTCATGCGCGTAGTATTTCTTCGCGAAACGAATCACGCGTTGGTAGAGCGGATGGCGAGTGGTGCGCGTCACCTTCACGACGATGGTCTTTTCCATCTTCGCGCTGGTCACCACGCCGACTACTTCCTGCCGCGCTCCGCGTTCCGGCGCGCTCTGTTTCATTGCTGCTGCTTCGTTTGCCATTACGCTTTCCTCAGTTCGGTTTCGCGCAGCAGGGTCTTGATCCGCGCGAGATCGCGCTTGGCCTCGCGCAGTTTCTTCAAGCCTTCGGCCTGCCCGGTCGAGAGCTGAAACCGCAGACGGAAAATCTGCTCGGCCAGTTCGCGTTGCTGCACTTCGAGCTCGTTCGGATTCAACTCGCGGAATTTTTCAGCACGCCGCGCCATCAAAGCTCCTCCGCCCGGCTGACGAACTTCGTCCGGATCGGCAGCTTATGCGCCGCCAATTCCATCGCTTCCGTCGCCGCAGCCAGATCCACGCCTGCCATTTCAAACATCACGCGTCCCGGCTTTACCACTGCCACCCAGTGATCCGGTGGTCCTTTGCCCTTACCCATACGAGTTTCAGCCGGTTTTTTCGTAAATGGCTTGTCCGGAAAAATACGGATCCAAAGTTTTCCACCGCGCTTGATGAAGCGCGTAATTGCCACACGAGCCGCTTCGATTTGCCGGTCTGTGATCCATGCGGGCTCCAGCGCTTTCAGACCATAATCCCCAAAGGCCAGCGAGCCGCCGCGCCACGCTTTTCCGCTGCGGCGGCCGCGCTGCTGCTTGCGATACTTCACCTTTTTCGGCATCAACATGGTTTTTCGCCTGTCCCCTTATGCTTCCGTCGCCGGCCCGGGCTTCGCGCGCTGGGGAATTTTTTCACCCTGATAAATCCAGCACTTCACGCCAATCACGCCGTAGGTTGTGTGTGCTTCCGCTGTTCCATAATCGATATCTGCCCGCAGCGTTTGCAGCGGCAACCGTCCCTGCAAATACCATTCTTTGCGGGCGATTTCCGCGCCGTTCAAGCGGCCCGCCACGCGGACCTTGATGCCCTTGCATCCGAAGCGCAAGGCTGAATCCACCGCTTTTCGCATGGCGCGCCGGAAGGCCACGCGCTTTTCAAGTTGCAGGGCAATGGACTCGGCCACCAGTTGCGCGTCAAGCTCGGGACGGTGCACTTCCTGGATATCGATGTGCACTTCGCGCTTCGTGCGCTTCTGCACTTCCTGCTTGAGCTTGTCGATTTCCGAACCCTTACGCCCGATGATGATGCCCGGGCGCGCAGTATAAATGCGCACCACCAGCTTGTTGGCGGCACGCTCCACGTCAATCGTGCTGACGCCGGCGGACTTCAGCTTGTCCTTCAATTGGCCGCGCAGGATGACGTCTTCGTGAAGCAGATCGGCATAATCGCGCTTTGCAAACCAGCGGGACTTCCAGGCCTTGTTGTAGCCGAGCCGGAATCCGTACGGATGCGTTTTCTGTCCCAAACGAGCCTCCTACTTCCTTTTCTTCGGTTGCTGCCCTTGCTTGGCGCGTTTCTCGATTGCTTTGCGCGCTTTTCTCACGGCACCCTTCACGCCCTTCGACGCTGCCGCTTCCGCTACGGCTGCCGCGGCGCGATCGGCGGCGGCGCGGTGATGCTCGGCCACTTCCACGACGATGTGGGCGGTGCGCTTCTGATACCGGAAACCGCGCCCCATCGGGGCCGGACGTAGCCGCTTCCAGCGCGGTCCTTCATTCACGAAACAGCGTGTAACGAAAAGCGCGTCCACATCGAGCGATTCGCCGGAATCTTCCGCCTTGCGCTCAGCATTGGCGATGGCACTGCGCAGCGTCTTCTCGACATCCTTGGCCACGCGCTTTTTTGTGAAACGCAGAGTCTGGAGCGCTTCCTCGGCGCGCTGACCGCGAATCAAATCCACCACCAGCCGCGCCTTCTGTGGCGACACGCGGACATACCGCGCCATCGCTATGCCTTCAATCTGTGCCGGAGTCTGTAGGGCCGTCGCCATAGTCTGTTCCCTTTAAGCCTTTGGTGCCGGTGCCGCGCCGCCGCCCGCCGGCGCCGCTCCTGCTGCCCCTGGAGGCGGTACGCCGGCCGCCGCAGCTGCCCTCTCCAGCGCCGCCTTTACGGCGTGGCCTTTGAACGTGCGCGTGGGCGCGAACTCGCCGAGTTTGTGACCCACCATCTGCTCGGTGATGTACACGGGAATGAATTTCTTTCCGTTGTGCACCGCGATGGTGTGGCCGATCAGCTCGGGCAGAATCGTCGAGCGGCGCGACCAGGTCTTCACCACTTTCTTTTCATTTCGCGCGTTCAGCGCTTCCACCTTGAGGCGCAGATGGTTGTCAATGAACGGCCCTTTTTTGAGCGAACGCGGCATTGGTGGTCCTATTCCTCCACCCGGCGCAGTTTCACCCACTGCGCGCGGCGTACTTTGCGGAAACCTCGCACGGGTCCGGAAACGCGGTGCGACAACGGGCAGAAAGGACACACAAAGCGAGTCCCTTGCGCGTTTTGAATCTTCTCGACGACTACGGCCCATCCAGCCTTGCACAATCGAAACATTACTTGGGGTGGGGGCGCGAGCCTCGAGGCGGTTTTCACCACCGGCTTTGCTGCACGCCGCGAAACTGCTTTGTGCGCGCGTGCCGTACGCCGTGGTGCACGTCGTGACGTTCGTGTGGCTGTCATGTGTTTGCTCACCATTCCCCGCCGCGCCGGGTTCATTTTTTGCTGCTGCTCTAAACTACGGCTTGCGCCGCTCTACAATCATCCGGTCGCTAGGACGTTTCTTGCGCGTCTTGGCGCCCAGTGTTGGAAATCCCCAGGGAGTTTGGGGGTGGTTCCCCTTCACGCGGCCTTCACCGCCGCCGTGCGGATGGTCCACCGGGTTCATCGCCACGCCGCGCACCGTGGGACGCTTGCCGTGCCACCGTGTGCGACCCGCTTTCCCGTAGGTGACGTTTTCATGATCCAGATTACCGAGCTGGCCGACCGTGGCCATGCAATCCACACTGAATTTTCTCACTTCGCCGGAAGGTAGCTTGATCAGAGCTACGTCGCCTTCTTTGCTCAGCAGTTGCGCCGCTCCGCCGGCCGAGCGAACCACCTGCGCGCCCTTGCCGGGGTACAGCTCGAGATTGTGCACCATCGTGCCCGGGGGGATGTGGCGAATCGTGAGCGCATTCCCCGGCAGAATGTCCGCGCCTTCGCCGTTCTGCACCGTCATTCCTACTTCCAGGCCTACCGGATGAAGGATGTAGCGCTTTTCACCGTCCGCGTAATGCAGCAGCGCAATGCGCGCCGATCGGTTCGGGTCATATTCGATGGCCGCAACTTTCGCCGGGATTCCTGTCTTGTCGCGCCGGAAATCAATCGAGCGATACCGACGCGCGTGCCCGCCGCCACGATGCCAGGAAGTCACTTCTCCGTGGTCGTTGCGGCCGCCGGTGCGCTTCTTCGATTCGGTGAGCGACTTCTCGGGCGTTTGCTTGGTGATCTCGCTCTTGTCGAGCATGGTCAGGAAGCGGCGTGATGGTGTGTATGGTTTAAATGTCTTCAGTGCCATTGTAGCCTCTTACCTCAAAAAGGGCGTCGCCGCCCTCGAACCTCGCCGGGATTACAGATTCTCGGCGTACTCGATCATTTTTTCGCCGGGAGCAAGCTTCACGTACGCTTTTTTCCAGTCGCGCCGGTAACCTTCCGCGCGCCCCCGTCTACGAAACTTGCCGTGAAAATTTGCAGTGCGCACGCGGTCCACTTTCACTTTGAATACGCGCTGCACCGCTTCTTTGATTTCTGTTTTCGTGGCGTCTGCAACTACCTCAAACACAACCGTATGCTGCGTCTCTTTTACGCCGAGACCTTTCTCAGTGATGATCGGGCGCCGGATAACTTGATAGAGCCTGCTCGCCATTGCCTAACCCTTCTTCGCCTTGGGCCTTGCCTTCGGCTTCTGTTTTTTCTCCGCGGCCGGCTTCTTCGCAGCCTTGGGCGTCGCGGATTTTGCCGCCATTCTCGCTTCGGGCTTCTTTTCAGGCGCTGCCTTCACCGCCGGAGCGGGCTCGATCTGCACCGGCGTTTCCGGCCTGTTGGCTGAAAGCGCGAGGCTCAGTTTTCGTGCGGCTTCCCGCGATAGCATCAGGCGGTCGTGCCGCATCAAGTCGTAAGTCTCGAGTCCGGAAGGAGCAACCAGCTTGACGCCTTCGAGATTGCGGCTGGCGCGTTCAAGATTCAGATTCGCGCCGCTTTCCACCAGCAGGATCGTCCGCGTTTCCTTATCGAGCTTCGAAAGCTGCTCGCGGAACGCTTTCGTCTTGTGCGATTCGAGCTTCCAGCCGTCCACGATGGTGAGTTTCTGGTCCGCGAATTTCGCGGAAAGTGCCGAGCGCAACGCGCCCACGATCATTTTCTTCGGCAGCGCGTAGTCGTAGCTGCGCGGTGTGGGACCGTGAACGGTGCCGCCATGCCGCCAGAGCGGTGAACGGATGGACCCGATGCGCGCCCGCCCCGTTCCCTTCTGCTTCCACAGCTTCTTTCCCGAGCCGCTCACTTCGCTCTTGTCTTTCGTCTTGTGCGTGCCGGCGTGGCGTCCCGCGAGATAGTGCCGCACGGTCTCATGCAGCAGGTTCTGGTTCACCTTCACGCCGAACACATCATCGGCCAGCTCAATCTTGCCGACTGTCTCGCCTTCGAGATTCTTTACTTCCGCAACTGGCATGGTCGTTTTCTCTTTACTTGGCCGACTTGGCCTTGCGAATCAGGATGTAGCTACCGGCTGGCCCAGCAACGGCGCCACGCACGAGCAGCAGATTTTCGTCCAGGTCTATCCTCACCACGCGCAAATTCTTCGATGTCTTTCGCTCGTTTCCCATGTGTCCCGGAAAATGCTGTCCGGGCCAGACGCGCGATGGAAACGAGCTGGCGCCGATGCCGCCCGGAGCGCGATGGAACATCGAGCCGTGGCTCGCATCGCCGCCGCGGTAATGCCAGCGCTTCACACCGCCAGCAAAACCTTTGCCTTTGCTGACGCCGGTGACGTCCACAAGCTCGCCCACTTTGAAGCCATCCACCAGGACGCGGTCGCCGGGCTTCGATTCGTCTTTCGAATCCTCGATGCGAACCTCGCGCATGTAACGCAGAGGAGCCACGCCAGCCTTTTTGAAGTGCCCAGTCAAAGCTTTTGTTATCCGCTGCGGCTTGATGAATTCCACTAGGCCCAACTGGACGGCGTCGTAGCCATCTTTGTCTTTCGTCCGGCGTTGGACCACCACGCACGGTCCCGCCTGCAACACCGTGCACGGCACTGCTGTGCCGTCGTCGGCGAAGACCTGCGTCATTCCTAGTTTGATTCCGAGTATTCCAGTGACTGCCATTTCGTTCGCTCTTTCCTTCTCTTTTATCGTTCCGCTTCGCTCATGACTCTAATTGGCTGCGCTTACTTAGTTGTGTGTTCCCGTCCGAAAGCCTTGATCTCGACATCTACGCCCGGTGGCAGATCCAACTTCATCAGCGCGTCCACCGTGTCCGGCGTGGGCTCGAGGATGTCAATCAGCCGCTTGTGTGTGCGCATCTCGAATTGCTCGCGTGATTTCTTATCCACGTGCGGGGAGCGCAGCACTGTCCAGCGGTTAATCACCGTGGGCAGTGGAATCGGCCCCGCCACTTCTGCGCCGGTGCGCTTCGCCGTCTCGACAATCTCTTTTGTCGATTGATCCAGAATGCGGTGATCGTAAGCCTTCAAACGAATGCGAATTTTTTCTCCGTTGGGCATAGGTTACTCGATGATCTCGGCGACGGCGCCGGCTCCGACCGTGTGGCCGCCTTCCCGAATCGCGAACCGCAGCCCCTTCTCGAGCGCCACCGGCGTGATCAAGCTGATCTCACAGGAGATGTTATCTCCCGGCATCACCATCTCCACTCCTGCCGGCAGCTTTACGTCTCCGGTCACGTCCGTCGTCCG
>Ga0210384_10000453_pt1 | contig 63142 bp, 54 predicted proteins | sample IncBWH2MmetaG_FD_160574 | JGI IMG/M metagenome (GOLD analysis project Ga0210384, IMG submission 160574) | Forest soil microbial communities from Barre Woods Harvard Forest LTER site, Petersham, Massachusetts, United States - Inc-BW-H-2-M | ecosystem: Environmental > Terrestrial > Soil >...
GCGAGCGCCATGCGCGAATATCGCTTGCCGTAGTCCAGCGTCATGAGCCAATAAGGCAGGCCAGGATGGTTTGCATGCTCACGATTCAGCCATTTCTCGACACGGGAATATTGTTGCAACAGCCCTTCGTGGTGGCGGCGAAATTCCTTGACATGGCGGACCATGTCCTGTGATTTGGCCAGGCGGCCAAAGAAGAGCTTGAGAAGAAGCTCGTTCCGGGGGGACGGTGGTACCGGGGGCCGGCCGAGCCACCTCTCAAGCTCCGAGTGCCCGGTCCGAGTGAGTGAGTAGACCTGGCGATCGGGCTTGCCACTCTTGCGTTCGACGCGCACATCCACCAGGTCCTCTGCAGCCATGCGCTTGAGCATGGGGTAGATCTGCCCATAGCTTTCTTTCCAGAAATAACCAATATTTTCTTTGACGAACTTTCGGATGTCGTAACCGGACATGGCTCGGAGGGAAAGGATGCCAAGGAGTGAGTGGGCGACCGAGCGTTTCATATATCTTCATGATATATCTCAGACAGATAGTGTCAAGCGTTATTGTGCTTGTACCGCGCTGGTCACCGACTGCCAGGAAGATAGCTCCTTTCTGGTGGCTGGACAGAGAATCGATTACCCGGCTCACAGAACGGCCGCCAACGAGCTCCAAGAGATGGCTAGCGCTCGCCAGGACTGTCGCTAGCTGTCGCGAGCAGTCCCGCGCGGCACCGCTGAGGATTGGACCTGAAAAACGCGCTTGCATAAAAGGTGGGGCGGTCGTCGATCCGAGAAACCATTTGGCCGTAGTAGTCGTGTACACGTAGAAGTGACCTGCTTCGCAGCCGACTAGTCTAGCGGGGCTTTTCGGGATTGTGCCCGGATCACGGACTACCCGGAAACTGACCCACTATCGGCCAATAAGAGAAAAGCTAGGGATACTCATGTTTTGATTTGCCACGATTGTTGGGAAATGACTCAATGATTCAATGAACCAATTATTTCTCGTGCGCAGCGCAACGCCGGTTCGGCAGAACGGTGACCGCGGGACGGCCGCATAGCTCGCAAACTTCTCCCAACCCTAAAAGTGGGTCTTCTTCCTGCTGCCGGATATGCAGGTGTTTTTCGCGCACGTCATTGGCTGTAAAAATGGTTACGAAGGGCGCCGGATCGGCGGCTCTTTCCACGGCGCCGCGTCCGTTGGCCTCTTCCCGCTCCACCAGGCACATTGCGCCGACGACGTCGAAGCCGAACTCCCGGGCCGCCTCGATGGCTTGTATGATGGATCTGCCGCTGGTGCACACGTCATCCACGATAAAGACCCTGGCTCCTTTTCTGCGGAAGCCTTCAATCCGTTGCCCTGTGCCGTGCTCTTTTTCTGCTTTGCGCACGATAAAGCCGTGAATGAGTCTTCGTCCCGCCTTATCCAGGCTGCTGTCGGTCGTGCGCCCCTGGATTCTCTGCGCGCTTAAAATGGCAATACCGGTGACAATTGGGTCTGCGCCTATCGTCATTCCGCCCACCGCTTCCGGTTTCAGGCCGCTCTCGTGCATCTCGTCATAAAAGACCTTCGCAGCCAGACGCGCCCCTTCAGCATCCAGCGTAGTGGTGCGGCAGTCAATGTAGTAGTCGCTGGTGCCCCCGCCTGAGAGCTTGAATTCCCCCAACTGGAACGATTTTTCGGCGAGCGCGTGCAGCAAAGATTCGCGTGCGTCATTCATAAACTGTTAAAGATAAAAAGATAACAGGACATCCCCTCAGATTCTATAGCATTCTGGCTACTTACTTGCACACTTGGGTTCGAGAAGCCATATCGGGTACCAAGCTCAGCCACAGCCAGAAGTGGCAGCTCAGCTTGATTTCAGGCTTCAGAGCCGCTCTGCGCCCTCCGCAATTTAATCGTGAAAACTGGCTGCCGGCAACTGCCAACAGCCTCTCTCACATCTTCTCCAAATGCTTGAACCCGCCTGTGTCGATGAAAATCATTGCAAATATGGTGGTGTTATAGCCTATGTGAACCAGCACGCTGGGCGCGAGCGACTTGGTGCGGGCGCGCACGAGGCCAAGCGCAACTCCAACTATCAGCAACATCAGCATCGGAGCCCAGGCAAAGCTGAGTTGCAAGCCATGCATCAGCGTAAAAGGCACGGAGGTCAAAATAACCGCGGCCGCCACCCCCAAGGGGCGCGCCAAAGCGGGATACAGGAACCCCCGGAAGAACAGCTCTTCGATGAAGGGAGCTACCAGGATGCCGAAGCCGGCCATCAGGTAGGCGTAGGTTGGCGTTTGAAAATACTGGTCAATCGGCAGCGACGGAGGAACAGGGAGCCGGGCTGAGATCCATTGCACCGCAATCGCCAGAATTGTTCCCCCCAACAAGAAACCGGGCCAGATGTCGCGCGGCCACCGCCAGCGCAGGTTGACAAAAAACCCTTGCTCGACCCGGGCACGGGCGCGAACCAGCCTGACCATCACAAACAGCAGGAAAGCATAAATCAACAACTGCACCGGCAAAATGATACGCAGGTCGCTCCAAAATCTGTCCAGCTCTTTCCTGTTATGGAGGATCTGATTCAGGCTGTACCCAAAAAGATGCGATGCTCCCACCACTACTTCGGTTATAGGTATCGCGATAAACGTCATCACAACGAAAATGACTACCAGCAGCAGCACGTCCCAAATTGTCCATGCAGGGTCTTCTCTCCTCGCTCGAGCAGCCGCCCCGAAAAAACCCCCAGAACCAACTCCAGAGGGAAGACCCGATTGAAGATCAGGTTGAAGACCAGTTCCTGGAGTACCCATAGTCTGCTGGGGCGCAAGTTCCTGCGGAAGCTCCAGTTGCTCTGGCGGCAACGGATTGAGCGGCGTAGACATAATTCAGAGATCTTTTGCTTAAATTCTATTGAGCGGCGCTATTGAGTGGTTCCAAACCCGATTTTACAGTTACCCAATGACCCGATGACTCAATGACCCAAACTGTCCCGGCCTGCCGTGGATAACCCAATCTTTTTACTTCTTACTTCCGACTTCTGACTTCCCGGCCAGTGCCTGTCCCGTATAACTCTTCTTGACGCGCGCCACCTGCTCGGGTGTTCCCTGTGCTACCAGATGCCCGCCTTGCTCGCCGCCCTCGGGGCCAAGATCAATGATCCAGTCCGCGCTGCGGATCACATCCATATTATGCTCAATAATAATGATGGTGTTGCCCAGATCGGTAAGACGGTGCAGCACATCCAGCAGCTTGCGCACATCATCGAAGTGCAGCCCGGTCGTGGGCTCATCCAGCAGGTACAGGGTTTTTCCAGTTTGCCGCTTGCTCAACTCCCGCGCCAGTTTGATGCGCTGCGCCTCGCCGCCCGAAAGCGTCGTCGCCGATTGTCCTAATTGGATATACCCCAGCCCCACGTCTTCCAGCGTCTGCAATCTCTGGTGCACTTGCGGCACGTTTTCCAGAATGGGAATCGCGTCTGAAACCGGTGTCTCCAGCAGATCGGCAATCGAGCATCCCTTGAAACGCACCTGCAGCGTTTCGTGGTTGTAGCGCTTTCCTCCGCAGACTTCGCAAACCACGTACACGTCAGGCAGAAAATTCATCTCAATGCGCCGCTGCCCTTCGCCCTGGCAGGCCTCGCAGCGTCCTCCGCTGACGTTGAACGAGAAGCGTCCGGCCTTGTATCCCCGTTCGCGTGACTCCGGCAGCATGGCGTAGAGCTCGCGGATCTGCGTAAATACCCCGGTATAGGTTGCCGGATTCGAGCGTGGCGTGCGCCCAATCGGCGATTGGTCAATCTGGATGACCTTATCTATGTTTTCCGCCCCAGAAATTGCCTTGTGCTCGCCGGGCTCTTCGCGCGAACGGTAGAGCTGCCGCGCCAGGGCGCGATACAGAATGTCGTTGACCAAGGTTGATTTGCCCGAACCGGAAACCCCTGTCACCACCGTCATCACCCCCAGGGGAAAAGCCACATCCAGGTTGCGCAAGTTGTTCTCGTGTGCGCCTACGACGGTGATGGCCTTCCCGTTCGGCTGCCGGCGCGCAGGACGCGATGCAATCTTCACCTTGCCGGCAATATACTGACCGGTCAGCGACCCGGGCACGCGGGCGATCTCTGCGGGTTTGCCGGCAGCGACCAGCTCGCCGCCATGCCGTCCCGCCCCCGGACCAAGGTCAATCACGTAATCGGCCCGCCGGATGGTCTCTTCATCGTGCTCGACCACCAGCACCGTGTTCCCCAGATCACGCAACGCTTCCAGCGAGCGCAGCAGGCGGTCATTATCCCGTGAATGCAGGCCGATGGAAGGCTCATCCAGAACGTAGAGCACGCCGCGCAATCGTGAACCGATCTGGGTTGCCAGCCGTATGCGCTGCCCTTCGCCTCCGGAAAGCGTCGCCGCCGAACGCTCGAGCGAGATATACCCCAGCCCCACAGCGTGCAAAAACTCCAGCCGCTCCTGGACCTCGCGCACCACCCTCCCCGCGATGGCCTTTTCGCGCTCGTTTAATTTCAAGGCCGAGATTGCTTCAACGGCGCGCGTAACCGAGAGTGCGACAAAATCCGCGATGGACATCTTATTGACTTTCACGGCCAGGCTCTCCGGCCTCAGGCGTCTTCCTTTGCAAACCTGGCATTTTGTGGCCGACATATAATTCAGCAGCCACTCGCGATAGCTATCTGATGTGGCCTCTTCCAGGTTCTGCTTCAGGAATCCGAGTACCCCCCGGAACCCCGTCTTCTTCTTCTTACCCGTGGTACCGGTGCCATTCTGCGATTCCCCATAGAGGATAAGACTCTGCGTCTTTACCGGCAGCTTCTCAAACGGAGTTGCCAGATCAAAACCATGGGCCACAGCCAGAATTTGCAGCATGTTTTGCAGTGTTGCCGAGCCTGATCCCGGCCCCAGTCCGCCGTCAAACAGCGGCTTCGACCAATCGGTAATCACCTTTGCCGGATCGAAATCATATTTGCTGCCCAGTCCGTTGCACTCCGGACAAGCTCCGTACACGCTGTTGAAGGAAAACGAGCGCGGCTCCAGTTGTGGTACGTTGATGCCGCACGTCGGACATGCCAGCTTCGCCGAATAAAGCTGCTCTTCCCCGCCCACCACCGAGACCTGCACCAGTCCCCCGGTCAGCTTCATCGCCAGGGTCACAGAATTCTCCAGCCGCTTTTCGATTCCCGTTTTGACCAATAGCCGGTCTATCACCACTTCAATGGTGTGGTTCTTGCGTTTGTCGAGTGCGATCTCGTCTTCCAGGTTGAGCAGTTCGCCATCAATCCGGGCGCGGGTGAAGCCGTGCTGCGCCAGCTTTTCCATCTCCTTCTTGAACTCGCCCTTGCGTCCGCGCACAATCGGCGCCAGGATCATCACCCGCTCTTCCGGTTTCAGCGCCATCACGCGCTGCACAATCTGCTCAGCGGACTGCCGGCTGATGGCGCGCCCACACTGCGGGCAGTGCGGTACGCCGATGCTGGAATACAGCACGCGCAGGTAATCGTAGATTTCGGTGATGGTCCCAACCGTCGAGCGCGGACTGCGCGATGTGGTCTTTTGTTCGATGGAAATGGCAGGCGAGAGTCCGTCAATCGAGTCCACGTCCGGCCGCTCCATCTGGTCGAGAAACTGGCGGGCGTAGGCAGAGAGCGTCTCAACGTAGCGGCGCTGTCCTTCGGCGTAGATCGTGTCAAACGCCAGGGACGACTTGCCTGAACCGCTCAATCCCGTGATCACCGTCAGGCTGTTCCGCGGAATTTCCACGTGGACGTTCTTCAGGTTATGCTGCCGGGCTCCACGGACCGTGATCTTATTGATGGCCATCCTACAACGGGTCTTTTTCTTCTGACGGAGCGGGGTACCCCCCTCAGACACCCCCGCCGGGTTAAGAATGCGAGGGTACAGCAGTATCTTATTTGTTAACACTGAAACCCGTCAATGCGCGGTAGAGTAAAGGTCGGCTTTGCTTCCATTACCTTAGGACATGCACTCAAGGCAGTGGAGTTTTAAGGTAAAAAGCATATTGTGTGTACTGCTGGAAGCATACAGGATTGAGCCACAACAGCAGCTTCATCGTCAACATCTTAGCTTGAGGACATATTGCTTACGTTCATGACATTCACGGCCCTTATTCTCACCGTGGCCTCCGCCTTTTTCTTTGGAATTCTCTCCGGCTATTTGGCCATCTGCGCTCTTTTAAAGCTTATGGACCGCCGTCCTGCTTCCGATCCGGAGCCCGTTCGCGCACAGGTTCACGCCACTTCCAGCGGCGACTAAAGCACATTTTCAGAGCTGCCGAGACCGCCAAGTCCAAAATGGCTTCTAAACTAAAGTAACATTCCAGGAAAAATCGTAATTTCTTTCTCCCAGCCGCTTTGCTATGCTTGTGGGCATTCCCTATTTGGAGCGTGGCAAACAAGTGCTGAAATACATACTTGTTCGTTTTGGATACCTTCCTGTCATTGGGCTATTGCTTTATCTTTATTTGTTGCCCAGCGCTGCCGAGCGACAACTCAAGCGTACGCAAGTGGCCCTGCAGAAAGCGACAAGCTGGCGCATGGAGAGCCAGTCACCCAGCCCTGATCACGACGAAAGCACCCTCCAGGAGGTTGTTTGTCCCAACACCTTTCGCCAGGTAATACATGTAGATATGCACAACGGCGCGCCCAGCACAGATTGGGAAACCGTAGAGCTGCCCACGGCCTACTACGAACGGACCACGGGCAAGGACTGGAAACGCAGCGAGCATGGACGTCGCGGCGGCAATAACTGCCTGGTTCACCCGCCTCTGCTCGACTCCGTACATGACATTCTCATGATAGGTAAGTCGGAAAAAGGTGATAAACGCATGGTAGCGGGTGAGAGCTGCCGCGACTGGAGGTGGGAGATTCCAGCTCGCTTCGGGCCGCCTCAGGTAATGACCTTGTGCATCAACGGGGATGATGATCTTCCCCGTGAAATCCGCATTGCGGGAGCTCCTGATTCTGTAACGCACTACTCCAAATGGAACCAGCCTATTACAGTCTTGGAGCCTGAGATGCCTCCTCCGCCGGAACCTCCTCCGCTGCGCTCTTATTATTGAGTCATGATGCAGTGGGAGCTAAAACGCAGACTCGGAGCTGGTGCGGCGATGCTTCTTCTGCTGCTAATCTCCGTGGCTATCTACCTTCATTCCAGCCAGGGACCTGATGAGTTCCGCAAGATGGATCATGCCTTGCGCCTCGCCCAAAGTTGGCGCTCGCATCGTGTAATGAACGAGCCTGATCGCTCCAACGATGCGCACATGGAGGTGTACTGTCCTTCGAGTGTGCACACCTGGCAAACCAGTACAAGTTACGGCCAGCCACCGCAGGAAAGCGAAACCATTGACACAATCAACGGCAGCTATATGCGTAAGGGTTCCGATTGGATGCTCGCCGGTGTTTCCGAACGCATGATTTCTTCTCCTTGCACCTGGGGTCCTCGCGGCATGGATGATTTCCTGGGCACTATGGATGTAGTCTTGCAATCAGGGCGCATCCATCGCGGTGACACTCGCCGCGTGAATGGCGATCTCTGCCGCGATTGGACGGCCAGCGTCCCGGCGTCGACCGGTTGGCGTGATTCGTTCGTGGTCTGCATAGATGAACAGGACCTGCCCTTGGAAGTGGCTGCACCAGACCGCTCGCTGGTGATTACCTATTCGGATTGGAACAAGCCCATCCTGATCGAAACACCTCCCTTGGCGCCACCCAACAGATTCTAAGACTAGGACCAGAAGCGCCAGAACGAGAAGCCAGGGACTCGAAGCCATCTCCTTTGTTTGCGAGCGAGAACACTTGGAGGACAATCCACCTCGTCTTGTTCCTGCACCGCTTTATCTCTAAACTAAATATGGAGTTAGAGCCCATGATCGAACACGCACTTGCCCAGGCCTTTGCGGCTGAATGGATCGATGCTTGGAACAGCCACGATCTGAACCGGATCCTTTCTCATTACTCTGAAGAATTCGAGTTTTCCTCGCCCTTCATCATCAAGCTCATGGGCGAGTCGTCAGGCAGGTTGAAGGGCAAGGCATCCATTGAAGCGTATTGGTCCAAGGGCTTGGCGCTTCGCCCAGACCTTCATTTCGAGTTGCTGGCAGTTCTCTCCGGTGTAGACTCCCTCATCATTCACTATCGCCGTCACGATGGCAGTAATGCATCGGAGTATTTCGAGTTCGGGGCCGGTGGCAAGGTGGTCAGGTCTTCCGCCCACTATGTCACCCTGGGACTCTAAGAATGGGTTATTTGTTCCGAATTTAAATCCTATATACTGCTCCCTCTGGAGGCCGCGCATTTCCCAAAGAGGTATTTATCTCACGCTCATCGGCGTGTTGCTGTTGCTCATGCTCTTTTTATTTTTGCGCCCAAGTGCAGGCCAAAGCGAATTGAAAAAGGAACTGTACGCGTTGCAGACCGTGAACAGTTGGAAGATGAGCATGCAGATCGGCGTCAACGGCCGCTTTATCATGAGCCGGAACGAAGAAGCCGTGTGCCCAGACCGGCAGCATATCGCGGAGTACTCGCCAGACGGCACCGCTGAATTCACCCGCATCGGAGACGATGTGTACTATCGTCAGAACAACCTTCCCTGGGTGAAAGGCATGCCCGGCCCCGACCTGTTCGTTGCTCTCCCCACCCCGCAGCCCTGTTTAAGCGATCCTACGCAGCCCAAGTCAGCTCCGAACGCCGGTGCCGAGGAGATGCGCCTTTCCATCCAGAACGATATTGACCACGGCAACATTGTGGAAGGCGATGAACAAAAGATAAACGGCGTCACCTGCCGCATGTGGAAGGTCACTGCACTAAGTGAAAAAGGCCGGATGGGCAGCTACAGCACCTGCATCGGCGAGCTCGATCATCTCCCGCGCACGATCGAAAACGCCAATCATACTTTGAACGTTTCATTCGAGTGGAACGTGCCCGTCTCCGTGCAGGTACCTGACATGTCGCCTCCCGCCACCAATCTCCGATGATAGTGGCTCAACCTGAGGACTGACGACTGTTTCTCTGGTTCGCTTCTGAGTACTGAGTACCGATTACTGAGTACTGCTTTACTGCGGTTCCCCGTTATCTCCCAAAGGCGGCTGCTGTGGTTGCATTTGTTGCGGAGGCTGTCCTCGTTGCTGCTGCATCTGTCTTAGCTCTTCCAGCAACTGTTCCGGCGTCTTGGGATTGCCTTCATCCCCACCTGGTGAGGTAGGGATCCTTGGCTGCGGCTGCGCCTCCGGGACTTCTTCATCCGGCACGGTCTCTGGCACCTCTTGAACTTCAGGAGGCTGGTACGAAGGTGGCTGCGCGCTGGCTACATAACCGTTATTGTAGCCATTGTTATTATTGGGAGCGTTGGGATCGGCCGCAATTTTCTCCCGCAGGATGATGCGCTCTGGCGAACTCGGATCTTCCGGGCGGTTCAAGACGATGTAATCGAAGTGCGAGCCGTTCAGCAATGCCGCCATGACCTCGCCCGTAGTGGCGGGCCCGAGTTTCACGGCCACACGCTCGTTGCTGATCGTACTGGGCAACTCCATGGCTGCGCCCGTTCTCTGATGGATCGCCGAAAGGATATCGGGCAGTGTGGAATTCTCTGCACTGATACTTAATTGCCCATTGCGAAAACTCACCCGCGGCGGCTTTGGCGGATAGTCTGCGGCCACATACGACTGCGTAGTCTGCGCTGCCGGAGTAGTGGTGCTTGGCGGAGGTGTGATCGCGCTGACCCGGTACGGGTTCGGATTTCCGGCAGCACCAGGAGCAGGCGCTATGTACGCCCCAGGCCCACTCGGGAGAGCATATTGTTGCGCTCTTGGAGGCGGCTGAATCTGGATTCTGGCGTCCGGAGGAGCGCTGGAGGGAACATATCCTCCTTGATATTGCACTGCTCCGCTTGAAGGAACCGGTTGGCTGCTGATTTGCGTCTGGTTTTCCGGATTGGGGTTGGTGGTATTGAACCGGTTTCGCCGTGCGTAGGCGGGCAACGTTGCCGTTGCAGCCAGCGCTAGTAAGGTTAAATACACTCGTAACTTGCTGGGCGAATAAGACATGAGAAACGCCGCGGTCCTCCGCCGGCAAGCTGAAATTGTAGCACTACCCAAGAGCGGTTTTTCCTTAAATATTGCCGCTGCACCCCCGCGACCGGACATTGTACGAAAATTGCACATTCGCAGAGAGTTTATCCTTGACATCTGCCCGTTATTAAAAAGCATCTATGCAAAAGCAGCTTTTATCGCAGGCATTTGAGTTATAAGATGCATCCTATGAAGTTCATGATCAGTAAATCTGCCGTTTCCCGGCTCCTCCGTGTTTTTTCTCTTGCCGGCTTGACCTTTGCCTCGCTCGTGCTATTCGCCTCTCTCGCCTCCGCCGAGGTTTGCTCTACGGTCACCGACATGGACGCCTCCACTCGCTCCGCCCTCGAGCACACCGCGCTCCAATTTGGCGACGCAGTTATCCGCGGCGATGCTGCTGCTTTGCGGCAGAATGCCATTGCTTCTGTGGCTTCGAATTTTTCCGGGGCTGAGGCTTTGGTGAATGACAGCAAGACGGCTTTCGTCGGTGGGCAAGCCAGTGTGCGTGCGACCTATCTGCTCGATGCCACCGGCAGCACGCCCGTGCTCGATCACGCCCAATTTCTTTGTGGCATCTGGGGTACTCCGCAGTTCGTCAGCTTCACGCTGGATAGTCTTCCCGCGGGTAAATATGGACTTGTCATTGAAGATGTAAAGACCCCCAAGGGACCATACCTGCTCTCCTTTATATTGCAGCAGGAAGGCGCTGCCTGGAAGCTCGCCGGATTCCCTCCTCCCAAACCCAGCCAGCTTCAGGGTCATGATGCCTCCTGGTACCTCACCAAGGCGCGTGAATTTAAAGCCAAAGGCGAGATCCACAACGCATGGTTCTATTATCAGGAAGCGCGCGAGCTGGTGATGCCGGTCAGCTTCATCATCTTCACCCCTCTCATCAAGCTTGATAAAGAGGCGCAGCAATCCCTCCCATCGGATCTGCCGTTGAATGGCCCCGTAAACCTCATTGCCGCTAACGGCAAAACTTACAAGGTCACCGATATTTTCTCTGTCGCGGCAGACAATGGCATGGACCTGGTCGTAAAGTATTCCCTGCCCGATGTTTCCAACACAGCGCAAACCTTCCAGGAAAATACCAACGTCATTAAGACCATCGCCGCTAAGTATCCCGAATACCGTGAGACCTTCGCCGGAATCGTCGCGCGCGCCGTTGCTCCCAACGGCCAGGACTACGGCACCATGCTGGATATGAAAAACATTCAATAGGAGCTTGATTTTCGATTTCTGATTTACGATTTCTGATTTCCCAAGCCCTTTACTCATGTCAATTGTGAAACTAGTCTCGACTTTCATAAATCGTAATTCGTAAATCGAAAATCGTGAATTCTTCCCTTTTCACAAAAATTTACAAAAAAATGATATTACTTGGGAACTTTTTGCCGCCAAATACGTCTTAGTATTTAGTAGCAATCATATTGAGAGAGGCACTTATGTTATTCCGTATCGAATCCGAACGTACTACCGGCGCAATTATTCTTCGCTGTAAAGGTGCTTTGGTTCACGGTGAGCCCAGCACGATGCTGTTGCACGCGGGAGAAAAGCATGGCGCGCAACGCTTGATCGTGGATCTCACAGGCGTTGACTCGATTGATGCCAGCGGGCTGGGTGCGCTCGTAGGATTGGTAAGGTGGGCGCGCCGCGCCGGAGTGTGTGTGCGCTTGCTGAACCCCAGCAAGTATGTGCGTGAACTATTGCGGCTCACCAGGCTGGAGCGTGTCTTTGAGATCGTGGCCGCCGACCAGGAACCGGCGCTCAAACCAGCTTCGGCTGCAAGCGCAGCCTAGCAAGTTTCTCCCCCACTCATCTCCTCTTTTCCCCTACTACTCATCTCCTCTTGGGCCTGTTAAACGACAGGCCCAATTTTTTATGGTCATTAGGTATAGCCTTTAGAGAAACGCGACAAGCCCAATTTTCTCTGTTGTCTTCACTCACCCGATGACCCAATGACCCAACCTGTCCCGGCTTGCCGTGGATGACTCAATTTTCCTTCGCACGTCCTCATTCCGAAATACAATGTTCAACCCAGGGAGGATGAACCATGCTCGCAGGATTCAAGAAGTTTCTCGTTCGCGGCAACGTCGTGGATTTGGCCGTTGCCGTGGTCATAGGCGCGGCTTTTGGGGCTGTAGTGACCTCGTTTGTGGGTAATATTCTTACGCCGATGATCGCCGCCATTGCCGGCAAGCCTGATTTTTCTGCCTTCTCATTTACCATCAACGGCAGCAAAATTCTCTATGGCACATTTCTCAATGCTTTGATCTCCTTTGTGCTGGTCGCCATCGCGGTGTACTTCTTTATAGTGGTTCCCATGAACACTTTTCTGGCGCGGCTCAAGCGCGGCGAGATTCCACCCGATCCCACGACCAAGAAATGCCCCGAGTGCCTGAGTGAAATTCCCATCCAGGCCCGCAAGTGCGCCTTCTGCACTTCATCGCTGTCGGCGTGATATTGAATTTCACTCAAATGCCCGCCTTGTCATCCCGAGCGAAGTGCAGCGTAGTCGAGGAGCCTGGGTTTTTGCAGACTCATCGATTCTGTGAGAGAAAACGAGTTCAAGAGGTTTTACGAGATTTTTTTGTCCGCCGGCTCTTCGTAGCTTTCGACTTGGAGCTTGGAGCTTTCTTCTTCGGCGGCTCCCACAGCTCAATGCGATTGCCCTCCGGATCCATGATCCAGGCAAAGCGGCCGTAGTCGTAGTCTTCGCGCTTCTCGTCAATTGTGACGCCCTCTTTGCGCAGGGCCTCAAGCAACGCGTCGAGGTCATCCACCCGGTAGTTGATCATGAGGCTGGCGCGGCTGGGATCGAAGTATTTGGTGTCTTTGGGAAACAGCGCCCAAACCGTCATCCCCTCTTCCTTCGCATCTTCGGCGCCGCGCCACTTGAAGTTAACGCTGCCCTGTTCCCGTTTGAGCCCGAGATGCTTTTCATACCACTCATATAGTTTGTTGGGATCGTTCGCCTTGAAAAAGACCCCGCCCAATCCAGTTACTCTTCGCATGTAAGGTTTCTCCTCGTGATAGGAATCTTTGGTTTCTCGCAAAAGGTCTCAGGCAAACCTGGCGGTGCATGATGGCCTTTCTTTGAATTTCGAGAAGTAACGATACGATAATCAGCAGAGGAAACGATGTCAATGGTGGTTACTGCCATCTCTGCCTCCAATCACCAAGTCCATTCAATTTTAATCGTGGGCAACTTTTTTAGAACCATCCTCATCACATTCATGACAAGCATCATCCTAAAATAAGGAAACGAATCCTATGAAAAAGGCATTCGCTTTAGCAGTGCTCGTGGCATTGTTGCTTCCTCTTTCCGCTTTTGCCAAGCCCAAGAAAAAGACCTTCAATAACTCTACCGATGAGCTTTTTACCGCTGCTTTGCGCACCGCGCGCGAGCGCCACGTGGTGACCTACGTCAATGAGAAGATGCTGATGTTCACCTTCGAGACCGGACGGTCATTCACATCGAAGGGCTTCGTGGCCAATGCTTCTGTCGAACCCGAAGGTGAAAACAAAGCCACGCTCATTATCAACGTCCAAAATAAGGATAGTGGCGGCTTTTCCTGGGGCGCTGGCGACCGCATGGCCGACAAGTTTTATGACCAGGTAACTGAAGAGCTTGCCGGCGAAGTGAAGCAGAAGTCGGATGTCCGCTCGCCTGTGGGCGCAATCTCCACTCCCGAACCCAAGGCCGTTCCGCCCGAGCCTACACTGACCAAGCCCGCAGCTCCGGCCGCGCCGCCTGTCAATGATGACAAGGGCAGCGTGATGGTGAACTCGACTCCAGAGGGCGCTGAGGTCTACGTGGATGACGCCTTCGTCGGTAACGCTCCCGCTACTTTGCGGATGTCGAGCGGAAAGCACACGGTAAAGGTCTCTCAAACTGGCTACAAAGCCTGGAGCAGAGAGCTCTCCGTCCTTGCCGGCTCCGAAGTACAACTCAAAGCCGCCTTGGAAAAAGAGCAGTAGTTGAGACCAGCCTTTCAAATCCGCGCAATCCGTGAAATCCGCGGTATGCTTTTGCGTTTCGTTTTGGCTGAGTGCCGACCGCTGAATGCTGATTGCTCTTACTCAAACAGCCCATCGAATTCCGAGAGCAGCGTAATCAAACGGTCTGCATCAGGAGCGCCGTCGAACTCGCGGACAGCCTGCGTACCGACGCTGCTGCTCGAGGGGAACTGATTAGACGCGACCGCCTCCCGCACGCGCGGCAGAAAGATGAACTGCAGCCACTGCGCGTAGGTCATAGTGTCCATGGCAAAGGCCTGGGTAAATTCCAGTTGCTCGGGCCGCAGAGGTTCGCTCTGCCAGAAGCCGATTCGCCGCATCTCAGCCTCAATGTCATCGGCGTAGCGGGCGACATTTTGCTGAAGCCGTGTCGGGTGCATGGTTTCAATCTAGCAGCATCTGTGAATCCCCTGTAAGTTTTTGTTCTGACGACAATGGACTACACTAGCCTGTAAAAAAGGTACGGTCATGGGACTCTCTGACTGGCTTTTCCAATCCGAAGAAGAAAATGATGCGAGCGCCGACTGGCCCTCAGCGACGGGCGAGGTCCACAGCGCGGAAGTCCACGTTCGTACCCGGGATGTATATATGGCCGAAATCAGTTATTTCTACTCTGCCCGGGGCGAGTACTATTCCGGCTACTTCCAACATCTGTTCTTCTCTGAAGACGAAGCCTACGACTTCCTGGCGCCCTTTCCGAAAGGACGCAAAATTGTCGTCCACTACTGCCCCGACAAACCTGAAGTTTCAGTTTTGTTTGAGCAAAGCATCTGAGTGTCGATGCACGGCTCTGGTGCAAATCCAGCGTGATCGCAGTATGCTGATTTGTACCCACATTCGTCATGCACGGAGGAGACCTTGTCCCAAATACCAGGGCCACGCCTACAGAAGCAGGTTTCGGTTCAGACGGCAAAGCAGCTCCTGCAGCTCTTCTGGCCTGACTTTATCGAAGTTAACGGATGCATCTTTGCTGCCTTCCAGTGTTACGGCGATGTGGAAGAGCTTCCTGGCGGCAAAACCGAAACCGAGTCTTTTATCAACCATACCCACGTGCTTGATGAATTCCAAAACGGCGCAACCTCCGAGAATCGCGAATCTGTCTCCGAATCTCTTGACGCGGTGGAGGAGAGCTACGATCACACCCACCCTGACTTCGTCGCTGCCTGCGAGATTGGGTCAACGATGGCCAAGATGTGGGCCATCAAACTCAAGCTTGACTATCCGGAGCGCCGCTTTCGTGTTTACTACACGCAGTATGACAATCCCATCGTGCGCTTTCATCAGGTGCGAACTCATGAGCCCGTGTGGCTGACCGATGACGCTCTCCATGCAGCAACAGACCCCAGCTTCCGCAACGCGACCATCTATGACACTGACTATTTGGAACAACCGGTTACGAGGACTGCACCCATTTATCTCCACTAGCTCTTCAAATATTCCATGATCCGATCAACCAATGCGTCAACCCGCGAGCGCAGCGAGCTGAAAACCTGGCAACTGGGAACATTGGCTGCTCCGGTGGTGGTCAATTTGAATGGGATAAACATGTTATTTCGCTGCGGCCTGGTGCTGGTTCTTGCTTCCACGTTACTCGCGGCCAAAGCGCAGAAGCCGGCGCCCGGATGTTGCGAATCCGGCGTCGAACGGCTGTCGCCACGCCAGGTAAAGGCCCTGCTACGCAAGACGGAACCCATGGAAGCCCCGCGCGGAGACATGGTACGCCTGGAGGGGACCGTCGTATTGGCAATCGAGGTTGACACCGTGGGCAGCGTAACCTGCATACAAATGGTCTCAGGACATCCGCTCATCATCCAGTCGGCCATTGATTCCGTCAAGCAGTGGAAGTTTCAGCCTTATAGGTTGCGCGGAGTCGCAAAGAAGTTCTGTGGAAGAATCGCTATTCGCTATAGCGTGAACGAGCACGGCCTGAAGTACGATGTAATCGAAGCACCTTGAATTAAAACAAAAACTTACCACAGATTTCACGGGTTGCTTTTCAAAAATCCGTGGGAGGGTCATGGGCGGCGCTGAGGCCGCCCATGTTTTCAGCTATGTATTTCTAGCGGGACTGGATCTTGGTCGCGAACTTCACCGTCTCGCTCGTGGTAACACAGGTCGGACTAGGACATGGCCCACCTGCTGTGGTCACGATGACCTCCGTAGCCCGGATGGCTCCCGGGGGCCCATCTTCACTTGCCAGGGCCGAGCCGGTGAGGCTAAAGGGACCTCCGCCCGGAGGGTTGCGCGGCAGTTGCGGCATCTGCGTGGTATCAATGGAAAACGTTGCGCCGGGGTTAATGGTGATCGGGGGATTTTGCCCAAGTTGGTTCCCGAATGCATCCAGCAGAATCAGGCCAACATGGACTGGGGCCGAGCTGGAGTTGGTGAAGGTCCAAAAAGTGTCGGCGTTGCTGGTGGCTTTCCATTTCTCGCTGAACAGGGTCGTATCCGTCACACTGATGCTGAAGTTATAAGCCGCGCCACCGTTAAAGTTTGGAATCATGGCCTGGGCATAATTTGGCGATGGCGGGGGAAATACCGGTCCCGGACAGGTAAATGCTATCCTTTGCCGCTGCTGTGGAAAGCCAATATTGAGCGTCACCTCCGGGGCCATCGTGGACGTGTCATTCGCAGAGCTGCCCGGGCAGCCGCCAAACACCATCATGGGGATGATGGGCCTGCTCATTCCCCGGCTTTGCTCCACCGAATACGAGTGGCCGGCCTGCGCCGAAAACAGGTAAGTGGTGGCCGTGCCCACCGGGATCGAGTCTGACTCTTCTCTCCCATCAGGAACCACGGTTTGGATATTATTTCCTGGCCCTTGCGCCAGCACAAGCGCCGGCGAGAGCAGCATAAAACATGCAAATAAACTACAGAGTTTGGTTTTCATATTTTTCACAAAAATGGACCTTCTCCTTGAAATTTGGACCGCGAACAGCACCACACATGTAGTGGCTCGAACCTGCAAAACATAGGAACTTTATTTTTGCGGGCAAGGAGGCATACTCAACCTCCTGGGCTGGTCACCAACTGCCTTCTAGTCGTGGAAAATGAGGACAGCCTACCAGAGCAGCCGCCCTTCTATAATGAAAATACTGAGAAATTTGTTACCAAAAAATGCAGGAGAATACTTTTGGTTATTTATCCCATATTGGCTCAATCTCGTTATGGGACTGATTTTGGAAGGCTGAATTGTCACGCTGTGACGTTCGGTTTATTTTCGTAGGCTGACCCGATGTGGCAGAGCTGGTCCAAAGTTTCCGCGAACAATTCATAGAGCATCTTCAGCCGTTCGACATCTTTGATGACCCCAACCACCTCGAAATAGAGCTCGTCCACGCCCTCGGGGAGCGCGGCCCCGAACCAGCCTTCGTCGTCTTTGACGGTGAAGCGAATGGCCGGCTGCGCGGCGATCAGCTCCCGGATTCTGGCATCGGCAAACAGTTGCCGCAACTTCATTTCAGAATTGCCCTTAATGATGAAGTCCTGGTCAAAGGGTTCGTAGCCTACCGCAACATCCTGCATTCCGAACCATTTGGCGATGTCGCTGAAGATACCTTTCCGGTAAATGGTGAAGTGAAAGCCATCCGGATTCACATAGGGCGCCCGCATCCGGGTGTAGGTTACTGACGATTTTCCGTTCGAAACCGTATAGGTGTCCAGGGTAATGGTCCATTCACCGTGCGTAGCTTCGACCTTGTCCCCTTTCCAAAAGCCTCCTTCGATGTAACGCCCGTCGATCTTGCCGCAGAGTTGCCGCCAGATCTCTTCTTTACTTGGACCTAACAGCTTGCGCAATATATCCATGCTTTTTTCCCCTCGGGATTGAACCCGCCTTGATTGTAACGAAATCGAAATATTATTTTGAGTTTTCCCAAAAACACTATTTAGCGATTTTGTCTTGACGGAGGCCATCCCGGTCATGTAAACACCTACGTACCGTCTGGCGGCAACTGAAAGCGGCTGAGGTTTGTATTGAGCAGCAACATCTGCTGAAAACTTCAGAAGCTGGAATGCATTTCAAGTGAACTTTGGAAAGATGACTTTTTGATAGGCGCTTGCCGCACTCCTGCGCTTGGAAAGCGTTGCCACACAACTCCGACAAACCACTGTGAACAGATTGACCTAACGAATGCGGGCCTCCCCGCCTGCGTTGTGCGCTCCTGTCACAGATTGAGTGCCTTGATAGCCCTGCTCTTGCTGGCCCTTCCGGTTTGTGCACAGTCAATGTGCTGACGCATCACATCACAAAATGATAATGGCCTCCGCACAGGTCAACCTGGGATGACCAGGTTTACCGTCAACCGCGCTCTTGAGTTGCGCACAACCAAGTATGCTCACGGAGGAAACCATAATGAATTCAAAGTATCTGTATAAAGTACTTGAACCCAGGACCGTAGTATTCCGCATGCTCTGTCTGCTTGTCGGGCTCTGTCTCTGGCTGCCTGGCGCCCACGCCCAGTTGCTGTGGGATGGCAACGCCGCCCGCGGCACGGGCGTTTTTGAAGGATTGGAGGAAGCTCCCGGACGCATCAGCGTCGTCAGCGACCCGAAGGGCCAACACGGCTTGGTGTTTCGATACGACACCTGGGACGATCCCAGCTTCGGCAAGGAGCGCTGCGAGTCCAAGGGCACGAGAACGCCCGGCGGTAACTTCCGGGTGGCCAAGGGCGGTACCTACTTCGTAGGCTGGCGCGCGCTGTGGAACCCGATGCCCACAAACGGCGCCTGGGTCGCCATGTGGCAGATGCATGGTTACGGCCCCGCCGGCCAGGGTGCGCCGCTGGTCCTGCGAGCCTTGAACGGAGACGGCAATCTTTACATGCAGAACAACGTGAATGGGACGAACGTCAACTTCTGGAAAACCAAGTTTCCTTTGAATTCATGGAACACGTTTGTGGTCCACGTCCACCTGGCGACCGACAACACGGGCTGGGTGGAGCTGTGGTACAACGGCATCCCCCAAATGTTCATCAACGGTAAGACGCGCTTCAACTGTCCTACCTGGGATGCCAAAACGGGTTCGTTCGTCATGTTCAAGTGGGGCGTTTATCGCTCCGGCAGCGTGAACGGGAAAGGTCCCGCCTCGGCGTTCCTGAGCGGCGCCAAAATCGGCTTGACCTATGCTGACGTGAACCCCAACTAATGAGGTGAACGCCAATGGTTGGAGCTCGGTTTCCGGTGACGGCCCGGGCTCCAATTTTCTACCCACGCTTTGCTGAAGCGCGAGCTGTCCGGCCAGTTATAATTCGGGAGCACCTTCACCTATATATGGAGGAGACGTCTCCATGAAAAAGGTATTCGTTCTGGCCGTGCTGATGGTACTGATAAGTTCAGCATGGGCGCCGCGGCTCGTGGCCGGCGCCACAGGTTCGCCGGAAGAGGCTATCGGTAACTTCATCGATCAGAATATCGGACTCACCTCGCAGCCATTCACCCTCGCGCAGTTGCGGCTCCGGCTCCACGCAACAACAAAGAGCACTCGCCAGGTCCAGAACCCAAACGTCCCCGGACAAACCGACCGCATCGTCGTTCTCGACGACGGCAAGGGCGTGGTAGTTGAGGCCTACGTGCCCGCCACCGGCGCGCTGCTGATTCAGCACATCACCGTCACCACGGCTGATCGCAAGCTGCCCGCCAAGTTGCAGATCGGCCACAGCTCCCTCGACGACATATACGCCGCCTTCGGCGCCGGTGCCGAGGAGAGCAAGGGCCCAGGCGGCATCCCCGCCAAGCGCTATTCCAATTTGGAACAAACGGCCAGCGCATCGTTCTGGTTTGATCACGAACGCCTCGCTGGCGTGGAGTGGACCTTCAACGGGGACTAGGCCAGGTGTGACTAACCAAAGGGATGGTTAAGACCGCTACACGTTCGCCAGGTTAAAGTTCACGGTAACCGTTGTCTCCACCTCGACGGCTTCCCCATTCAGGAAATACGGGCGGTAGCGCCATTGCTGCACCGCGTCGACCGCTGTTGGAATCAGCTTCGGGTGTCCGGAGATCGGCTTGACCTCGATGACCTTGCCCTTTTTATCAATGACTACATGCAGCACGACTTGGCCCTGGATGCGGTTCGCCTTCGCATACTCGGGATAGGGCAGCACCACTTTGTGCGTGAGCATTCCTTCTTCAACATTCCCGGAGACCCGGACCCGGTTGAGCGAGACGCTCGAGTTCGCGCTGCCACTTTCCGAATTCGATTTGGACCCGGCCTGCGACCAAAGTACGGCCGATGCCAGACAGACGAGCACGAGGAGTTGGGCTTTCCAAAATGTCTTCATAACCCGGAATTGTAACCCCAAACCAGGAGCGCCAACCAAGAACAAGTAGGTAGGCCACCTGTTTAGCTTCTAGTAATCTTCAGGCTCCGGATTTCCCCGTGAAGTAATACCCCGCCCCCACCCATTACTTTAAGTAGTCTCTGTATTGGTAAGCCATTACAATTCAATGACATATGGACTGGGTTGGTGAGTGGTTGAGTAGTATCAGTGTGTTAACAGATCTATAAACGCACGCACAAGAGCCACCTGCGTCCGGCCATTAGATTTTCAAAGAACTCATGGGCTTCCTACCCTTGTTCTAAGGGCTCCGCGGTAAACCGCTGCGCCCTCGCGCTCCGCTCGCGCGATCCGGCGCTCGCTTCGCGCTCACCCTTAGCCCTGCATTCTTGAATGCCCTCGCAATGATGGCCCACAATCCTTAAGGAATCAACAGTTTGATATCAGAATGGTACCATTTTGGGATAAAGCAAAGGCTCACCGCGGATTTCACGGATTGCGCGGATTTTGACTGAATCCTGCTGCTGAGTGCTTGGTGACAACTATAGCTCCAAGACGATGGTCCGCACGGATGCGGGGAATATCCATCGGCGCAACGTTCGCAGCACAACGATGGCCGCGCCGAAGATGAAACCAACCATGCCGAATCCGAGAAGGTCTGTGGTCTCATCCGCCGGGGTGAAGGCGATCGCGGGATTCTCGAAGCCCGCTGCCTGCTCATCAAATCCAGCGGCAGCTTGCGGTTGACTCTCGACGGCCGCAGTTCGGGAAGCACTCCTGCTTTTTTGACCGTGGGCGATGGTTGGAATGGCGAAAAGCAACGGCAAAAGCAGAAATCCGGCGATAAGTTGACGTGTCGTGATCATGGTGTTCTGGTGGAATAGACTCCGGCGGATGAGAAAAGGTTCCCGGTCTGATTTGAGCTTTGGAGGCCGGGAGCCCCATGCCCGCGCAAAGCGGGGCGTGGGCCTGAAGAGATTTGTCCTTATTGTTTTTCCACTTCGTGAATGGCGCTCTCAAATCTAAACGTGCCGTATCAGCCTATGATCAGCTCATATTCTTCAGGGATCGTCGTCCTCTTGCAAGGGAAACTGCTTCCACTCCCAGTAGCCAAGCACCTCTTGCTGGGAGCGATCGAAAGCCCTGTTGTATTTGTGGGTGTGGGGTGAAGGGAATTCCACGCAATCCACTTTCGTTAATCCGCGTTTCACCAGGACGCGCTCAAACTCTCGCAATTCGCCATAGGCATAGATAACGTTATGATTGTCGTACACCAGCGAGTCAGAGGTGCCGACTGAGGCTATCCAGATGTGGTGCCGTCCGTCGTTTTCGAAAAATTCTTTGAACCGGCCCAGGAATCCTTCAGCTTCCTCGCGCGCGACCGGGTTGGCAACCTGATATCGTCCTGCTTCCCCGCCGCCTCGCGGGACTGTCAAGACATATAGGATGCCAAACGGTTCGAACATCATGCGCATGAGAGCAAGCATGAGAGAGACGTGCTGTCCGGCAGGCGCAATCACCAGGCGCTCCGGTCCTGCCGTCTTCTCAACGGCAAAGACATTGGGATATTCGTAGCTTCGTCCGTCGTCGGGAGTCACACCGAATTTGTAAGTCAATTCCATGCTGCTACATGTCTGCTTAATTATAAGGTCGCACTAGTGACTGACTGAAATTAGTCGGAGTGCAGCAGAAAAAATAATAAGGATAAAATCTTTTTAGGCCCACGCCCCGCTTTGCGGGGCATGGGGCACCCGGCGTGGGCACCCGGCCAGCCGTAACCTTGAGTTAAAATTTCTGTCTAGTCATTTGTGGCTGGCCTGGATTGCTGCGTTCTCCTTGACTGTGCGCCAACCGTTGTTTCCACCGCGTACCGTCGCCTCGGCAACGAGTCCTCCAAAGACATCCGAATACTCGGGAAACTGTTTTGCGAACGTGCTGATGAGAGCCTGGTTCTTCTGTTCGATCTCCCGGGAGTCCTTCCATGGGTCAACCTCATGAGCAATTACCAGGTATAGTTTTCCGTTGAGCGGGATGGTGTTCACATGGAGGATGGAGAAAGCTCCTGAGGGTCCCGTGAGTGAGAAAGGAGCGCGGCCACGAAACTCCTGAGGCGGCGTGACCTGTTGCGCTTCCCGCTGAATCAGATCCTCCCTGCCCGTGTGATAGAAGGGACCTCGTGCAGAAATACTGGCGGCGTCGGAGTACAGAAGGCCGGCATTGAGAGCATGTCCGCGACTTTTTTCCGTTCGGGCCATTGCCATATATTCGTCGGCTGACTTGCCCAACGCAGTTCCTATCGTCGCATAGAAGGAGTACACCTGCCATTTCTCAGCGCTGGGAATCAGCCATACAGAAACAATCCAGGTCTCTTGACTGCCTTTACCTTTGGCTGACACAAGTGCGTACGCCTGCTCCGGAATTTTTTGTATTGCCACGGTCACGCCAGCTTCAGGATGGGCAGCATCTTTCGAGCAGATGGCAACCCCGTTGCTCTTGGATGTGTCCCCCCATCCCGTCAGCGTCATGATCCGCTCGATCTGAAGACCGTCAAATGGACCTGCTGACTTGAAGACCTGCAAAGCACCAGCGAATTGATCCCGGGGAGTGTTTGCCTTCGCTGCCTCTGTGAACTGGCTGTAAGCGGCGTCCACGTCTCCTGCGAGGGCCGCTTGCACGAACTGTAGGCTGACCGCAGCGACATCTGACTTCTTCTTCGAGTCAATCTCCCCGCCATCATGACACTTGTAGTAAAAGGACGACTGACATCCGCCGGACAAAAGCAGTGTCATAACCACGAAAAGAAGTTTGACTGGCTTTTGCTTCCAGGAATGCTGGGTTATGGCGCTCATGATGGAGTCATTTTAACTTACAGCCGGGTGCCCCATGGTTTCCCGAAAGCGAAGCGTGGGCATAAAAAGATTTTATCCTTATTGTTTCTCCACTTCGTTATAGTCACCTCATGGAAAATCTGACCATTGAATATGCATTGACGAGGGGAGAGATTGTCCGTGGATTCTTCCATAGCTTGGGCAGTTCGGGGAGGTTCAGGATCGTGATCCTGCGCAATGCAGCCGTGTTAGGCGTGTTTGTCTTCCTGCTGCGGGCTGCCATCATGCGGTCAGTCACATTTCAGGATGTTCTCATTGCCCTCGCCTTCGCTTTGGGTGCGTTGTTCTTTCTGCCCCTGTGGATGTTCATCAGCGGCAAGACAGCCAAACGAACGCTCACGGTTTCGCCCGAGGGCATTTCTACCGAAATTGGATCACTCAAGGGAAAGGTGCCCTGGCGCAAAGTAAGGATAGTAAGCGACACGGGCCAATTCATTCTCATCGCCAATGCCCTGGGGAACGCATTCTTCGTACCCAGCCGGGCGTTCTCCGGACCCGAGCAGCGTGCTTTGTTTTTCTCCGAAATCAACCGCTCCGCCGAAGGCCGCACGTAGCGCTAACAAAGAGCGAAAAACAATAGGGATGAAATCTTTTTAGGCCCACGCCGCGCGTTGCGTGGCATGGGGCACCCGGCTAACTGTTGGCTGACTGTTCCTCTCTGTGCTAGAGTTGGGCGATCATCTTTGAACTCTATTGAGATAGGGTTACCTCATGAGTCTCACAGGACTGCTTGTCCCTCTGCAAAATCTGCTTGGCACATTCCAGGCGGAACGCCATTATAAGGATGAGAGAAAAGATCAGGCGTTGACCGCGATTAATAAAGCACTCTTGGAAACGAAACAATATATCGAAAAGAGCGCGGGCGGAAAACGCTCTTCGCGCAAGGTCGAGTATCGGCTCGCGGAGCTCTGGGCTGACGCCGCAATGAAGTCAAGATACGCAAGCGGCGATATCGCGGTACGCCTGCAGAATAAGTCTTTGTTCTGGTCGGGTGATCTGAAATGGTCGCGCGAAGAAGTCTTGGAAAAACAAATTGACCTGGATTCAATACAAAAGGTAGTGAAAGGCCTGCTCGAGAATAAGTAAGCCGGCAAATCATAACCACGCTTGGCCGTGAAGCGGGGCCGGGGCACCCGGCCAAGTAAAATAAAATGTGATGAACGATACTCAGCAAAACCTTCCAGACTCGCTGGATGGCGCCGCAACGCAGTTTAGCGAGTTCCTGCGAAACAACGGGTATCCCGGCGAGGTATGCTGGATCACAGCCGACGATGTTGCGGTTGATCCGCAGGGCAAGTTTTGGCTTAGGGATCGCTCAGAATCGCGTCTAAGACAAGCAGAGCTGCTGTACCGTTCGGGCGTTGAGCGTGGACTCGGCATCGCTCTCCGCGCGGTATGCGCTAATGAGACAACCACCTTTGCATTGATCTTTATCCCACGTGACGAAACTGAGGCGCAGTACGCAATGATGGGAAGGGGAATTAAATTATCATGCCCCACTATCAGACGCCCGACGATGGTCGTAAATAATTTGCTTTGGTGGTGGACCCTAAGAGCACGGAATAGAAAACGCGAGAATATCCTGCAAATATAGACGAAACGGCCGTCACTTCTAGAACAATTCGGAAGGAAATCATTCTACCGACTAATAGCGCCCTATGAGATCAAGTGCTGAACCCAAAGAAACTCCGGTAAGACGATGATGCATGTCTATCGCATGCCGCTCAGTCATGCTGGCAATCAAATCGACAACAATTCTAGTCAAGGCTCGGTCATGATCGGGCAAATTGAAAATGGTTTCAACCTGTTCACGTGAATTTGCGGGTAAAACATGCCAATGCTTTTCATCAGCAGCAACTTCACGGTAGATTTTGAACAGGTCCTTAATTACGCGGCGCTGACCATATTGCTGAGTCGCAAGCGATGGATTGTCGATAACATAGTGCCAAGTCAGATTTTTCAGCATCTTAACTTCGCGCTTGAATCCCGGAGAGATTTCTAACCTTATGTCATCAGATTCATTAACAAGTTTGGTGCTTTTGACATACCGCGCTATCAGCCCCGCCGTAAACGTCCGAAGCGCGGAGCGCTGGTCCTGAGTTCCTTTGTAAGACTCAGACAGGGGCACTGAATCCAAAAACGGATCAAAAGTCTTCTCATGTTGCTCAAAATCTGCGGAGGTCATCCCCTCTTGTGCTTGAAGCCGTTTCGCCGCGGCAATATAAAAACGTTGGCGCTCATTTTTATCTGAGACGAGGATATGAATTGGGATAAGACGTGCTCTATAAAAATCTTCGAGATCATGAACAGAATAGGTAATATCATCAGCCCAGTCCATAATGGAGGCTTCTAGGCTTTGCCGTTCGTCTCCAGTGGAATTAAGTGCGCGTGCAAATTTGAATTCATCTTCCTCGCTCTGGTAAGCACCCCATTTTCTATATTTTTTCCCTACCGTTCCCCTCATCCACGGATACTTCAGTACCGCGTTTAAGGTAGCCCTGGTAAGGTTCAACCCGTGGGTTTGATCTGAACGAAATGCTAACTTTGTCACAATTCGAAACGACTGGGGGTTTCCCTCAAACCCATCTGCTAGATCACCGACTGGATCAGTACCTGCGGCGTGATCAGAACCGTGCCTTGCTAGTTCATCCAGGGTCATTTCAGCGATGTGACCAAAAGGAGGGTGTCCGAGATCATGCGCCATGCATGCTGCTTCGACAACATCAGGATCAACGCCTCCCGATTTATTGCAGAAATCCTGCTGTTCTTTATAAAGTTTCTCTGCAAGCCTCCGCCCGACTTGGGCAACTTCTAATGAATGGGTGAGCCTGTTGTGAAATACGTGCCCTTCATCGGCAGCAAAGACTTGGGTTACGCCAGCAAGCCTTCTAAACGCACTGGTAAATAGAATACGGTCGCGATCTCTTTGCGCCGGGGACCTGTTGTCCGCAGGACGATCAGTTGGCGAAAAACGATCATACCTATCTGCCGGTTTGGAAGAAGACGTTGCCAAGGTTGAAGACACAACCTAGTTAGATAGTCGGGACTAGCCGTAGCTTTTGGTCTGCAGAAAACTCGACGGCATTTTGTGAGATTAGATACCAAATAGCCACTCGAATAGCGACATCAGATAATGACTTTTCTTTGGCCAGGTTCGCAATGAGTTCTGAAGGAGTCATCTCATGTCCCCGAAGAACTTCTATTACTTCGTCGCGAATGGAAGATTCAGGATGTGGTTGTTGTACGGCCATTCCAGCCATTGGATGCTCCTTGTTATAGCCAAGTTATGCTTAATTTGCAACTACCCACCTATATATTGTGGTCGAAATCCAAAACCCCAATAGGGAGTATAATGGCTGGCGTAAAAACTGAACTAATTCTCCAATTATTCACCTGGAAATGTCAACGGAAATTTTTGGAGACGATCCAAGTGTGGTAAGGACTAGGAAGACTAGGGTTTGACGGCTACGATGGGCACCGATGAAGTTCCCTTACGAGCTTTTAGTTTGGCAGGCATTATATAAACATGCTCTAGATACTGGCGGGTAAATTCAATCACGTCCATCGCGTCTTCGGGTGTTACATCAGCCAAACCATCTTTATCTGGGTGCGCACCATCATTTCTCACGAGCCGGACTTCATGCGCAAAATCTCTCAGCGATTCTGTTATTTTCCCGCTCTTATGGAGATCGTCTATCTGGTCGACCAACCTGCTCCCCTTTGCTCCCAAAGCTAACGCGCTCGTCTGAATTGCGCGGCCGCACATTACAACACAAGCTTTGTACGCTCTGATCCATTGGCAGCGAAGTGCCTCAGCAAAATCCTCCTTGACCATGGCTGGTACACTTTCATCCACCCGATCGTTCGGCTTACCGATTGGAAAAACGCTACTTAAGTTAAAGGGGGACTGCGTCCCTCCCGGCTGTTGACTACCGATGACTAGGACATACTCTTTGCAGCTCTGGCATTGTGCAGCACTGACCATCCTCCTGGGATGGGCTTGCTCCCGGTACGTGGCTACTGGCTGGAAATACGATTTCGTTTCACAGTGTGGGCAAATCCCGCTTGCGCCAATTTGGTTAAATTGATGGTCGGGAAAGTTAACGATTTCCATTGCGCCATTGTATTCCCAAAAGTAAAACGGAACTAGAGTGGGCAACAGATCGACAACTGAGGCGTTTTGCACATGTAACAACATAGATTCTGTAGCTAGAAGAAGTACATCACAGAAGTTAGGATTTCGAGCCGTATGATACCAGCGCACGCCAGAACAGGCGGGGCTTCAACTCTCCCTTGTTCGTATCCCTTGGTCTGATAGGGTTTATTGCTCTTCTGTCGCTATTTTCTTCACCCTCTCTCGACCAAACCGGGTTGTGTTTTCGCGTTCACGCGAAGTATCGAAATCGGTTTTGCAGGCAAAGCGAGAGTACATACGAAATATTATCTTTCTCATTCTTGGGGCAACAATCGGCTCGGTCATCACACATCTTAATTGACCGATTGTTCAAATAACCAGCAAGGCAAAGCCGCCTCTCGTGGTATCACCGTGATATCAAAACCTTCATTTCTCAGAAATTTTAGGTCATCATTGATTTGGAAGTGTGTCTAGCATTCAAGAATGCGGGCATAGGCCTTTTACGGTCTTTGAAAATTCAAAAAGCAGTGCTCGGTACTCAGTCCTTCGCCCTCAGAAACGTCTCGCGGATGTTATCTATCCAGGAAATACCGCCGACTACCAGCAAGTGCCCGCCGCGAAAGCGACTTTCCTCAGTAAATACGCGGTGATCACGTTGCTTCAGAGACTCAAAACACTTGCGAGCAAGTGGGTGGGGGCGCTGGCGGGAATCCGGGAGCCGAAGGTTACTAAAAGCTAAAGGGGCAGCTTTCGCCGCCCCCAAAGCATTTTCGAACTTCCCGAGACGTAGCAAGCTACGTCTCTACGATGAAGCGTTGTAACCTACGAGCATCCCGAAGTCGAGCCGCAGCTCATGCACCTATAGCAACTTCCATTCCGGGTCATAATCGCCCCGCAAGTGTGGCATGAAGGCGCGTCGCCCATATCCACGATGCCCTTCAGCATGTCAGAAGCATGATAGGAAGCGCCCGAAACGCTCGGCGGCAGGTAATCCCCGGCTGTTGGCGAAGCGCCTGCTGCCGAAGCTTCATTTTTATCGGGCAGCATGGGACCGACCGCCGGCCTCAGGCCATCGAACAGGGACTGCTGCTGGCCGGTGAGGAAGCGCATATGCAGCCAGCGGAAGATGTAATCCATGATGGATTTGGCAAAGCCGATGTCGGGGTTCTTGGACCAGCCGCTGGGCTCAAAGCGCGTGTGCGCGAACTTTTCGCACAGCATCTTGAGCGGCACGCCATGTTGCAGCGCGAGCGAGGCGGCGGTGGCGAACGAATCCATCAGGCCCGAAACGGTTGAGCCTTCCTTGGCCATGCGGATAAAGATCTCGCCCGGCTCGCCGTTCTTATACATCCCTACCGTAAGGTAGCCCTCGTGGCCACCGACTTCGAATTTATGCGTGATGCTCAGCCGCTCTTCCGGCAGGCGGTGGCGCACGGCGCGCGGCGGAGCGTCCAAATTTTGCTCCAGTGCTTCCATAGCCGAGGACGGCTGTGCCACACCTGCCAGGCCCACAGTCGAGGAGGTCTGTGCCAGATTGGTTGATTTCGCCGTTGCCGTTCCGGCCGCCGAGAGGGGCTGCGACTTCTTGCAGCCATCGCGGTAGATGGCCACGGCCTTGATCCCCAGGCGCCACGACTGGATGTAAGCTTCCATGATGTCTTCGACCGTGGCGTTCTCGGGCAGGTTGGCGGTCTTGGAAATTGCGCCGGAGATGAAGGGCTGGGTGGCCGCCATCATGCGCAGGTGGCCCATGTAATGGATGCTCCTCGTGCCCTTGGCCGGCTTCAACGAGCAATCGAAAATCGGCAGATGCTCCGGCTTCAAGTAAGGAGCGCCTTCGATGGTTCCATTCTTGTCGATGTAGGAAACGATCTCGCTGGTTTGTTCCGGGGTGCAACCCAGCTTCATGAGTGCCTGCGGCACGGTGTTGTTCACGATCTTAATCACGCCCCCGCCGACGAGCTTCTTGTGTTTCACGAGCGCCAGATCGGGTTCGATCCCGGTGGTGTCGCAATCCATCATGAAGCCGATGGTCCCGGTGGGCGCGAGCACGGTTACCTGCGAGTTGCGGTAGCCGAAGCGCTCGCCTGAGGCCAGGGCGTCATCCCAGCACTGCTTGCTGGCTTCATACAACGCGGCCGGAACGTTGGCGCGGTTGATGTTGTTCACGCTCGCCCGGTGCATGCGGATGACATCGAGGAAGGGCTCGCGGTTGATATACCAGCCCGGGCAGGCGCCGCCCGGCATCTGGCTGCGGACGTAGTCGCTCTTGGATTGCTCGGTGCCCTTCTCGTTCACGTAGCGCAGCGTCTCTTCGAAGCTCACCGGAGTGTAGACCCCCAGCCGCTCCTGCACCAGCTTGGTCGCCGGGGCGAGCGCGGGGCAGAGCTCGGCAATGCGCGAAGATTGCAGGTAAGCCTGGCCGCACATGATGGCGGTGACGCATCCGGCGTAGTCGCGGCCGGCGTCGGAGTCATACGGCAGCCCCGTGGCCATCAGCAGCGCACCCAGGTTGGCGTAGCCCAGGCCCAGCGGACGGTAATCATGCGAGTTGCGCATGATCATCTCAGTCGGGTAGCCGGCGTTGTCTACCAGAATTTCCTGCGCCGTGATCAGCACATCCACCGCGTAGCGGTAGGCCTCAACATCGAAGGTTCCGTTAGGCGCAAACTTCATCAGGTTCAGGCTGGCCAGGTTGCAGGCGGAATCATCGAGGAACATGTACTCCGAGCAAGGATTCGAAGCATTGATCCGCGCCGTGTTCTTTGAGGTGTGCCAGCGGTTGACCGTGGTGTCGTACTGCATCCCTGGATCGCCGCACTGCCAGGTGGCTTCGGCGATCTTGCGCAGCATCTCGCGCGCCTTGAAGGTCTTGACCACGTGGCCGTCTTTGATCGCCTTGGTTGAAAATTCGCCATCGCGCTCGACGGCATGCATGAAGTCATCGTTCACGCGCACTGAGTTGTTGGCGTTCTGGAAAAAGATGGAGCTGTAGGCCTCGGCGTCGGGCGAGCTGCCGTCATAACCGGCAGCGACTAAGGTGTGCGCTTTGGCCTCTTCTTTCGCCTTGCACTCGATGAACTCAACGATATCAGGGTGGTCAATGTTCAGGATCACCATCTTGGCGGCGCGCCGCGTCTTGCCGCCCGATTTGATCACGCCGGCAAAGGCGTCAAAGCCTTTCATGAAGCTCAGCGGCCCGGAAGCTTCCCCGCCGCCGCTCAGTTTTTCGTTCGACGAGCGCAAGGGCGAGAGGTTGGTGCCGGTGCCTGATCCCCACTTGAAGAGCATGCCCTCGGTCTTGGCCAGGGTCAGGATGGAATCGAGCGTATCCTGCACCGCATTGATGAAGCAGGCCGAGCATTGCGGATAGCTGTAGCCCGTGCGCCCGAACTCGACGCGTCCGAGCTGCGGGTTCCAGTGCCAGTTGGTGGCGTCGGAGTTGGGCTCAAGCCGGTCGCAGCCCACGTTGAACCACACCGGCGAATTGAAGGCCGCCTTCTGCTGAATCAGGATGTGCACCAGCTCATCGTGAAAAATCGCCGCGTCTTCGGCGGTGCGGAAGTATCCGCCGGCCATGCCCCAGTCGCGGATGGTCTCCGCCACCCGGCTCACCAGCGCGCGCACGCCGCTCTCGCGCTCGGGCGTACCGATCTGTCCGTGGAGGTACTTGCTGGCCACGATGTTGGTCGCGGTCATGGACCAGTCTTTCGGGACCTCAACATTCTTCTGCTCGAAAATCACTCCGCCCTGCGCGTCAGTGATGGCCGCTGTGCGCAGCTCCCACTCGACCTCGTCATAGGGCGAGACCCCCGCCCGCGTAAAAAACCGGCGGAACGCGAGGCCTGGAAATTTCTTCTTGTCTATTACTCCTATACCTCTGGGAACCTGGGTTTCAGAACGAGGTTCTGCCTGGTTTTCCGATGGACGGGTTTCGGATTGGCGGCCGGCGTCGGGAGTGGCACTGGTCACAGCCTTCTTCGTAGCTTCATTGGCAAACGGGGTCATATCTTGATAGCTCCATTTTGGTCCGCTCAATTTTTTTCTCCGGTTCGGGGGTACCGGAGCTCTGTCGCCGGAACGGTCGGCTCATGATCGCTCTTGTCTAAAAATTCTTCCTCTAAAAACTTTTGTCTTCAAATCCGCGGTGCGCTTTTGTTCTGGTAACCGCCTCTACTCTTGTCGTCTGAGCGAGGGCGAACATCCGGCTTTAACTGAGTACTGAGTACCGGGGACTGAGTACTGCTTTTGGTGTTCTCCGCCTTGTGCTCCAGCCACGTCTGCAACGCTGCGTGTACCGCATGGCGCTGCTCGGCATCCTGGATCACCGCGTAGCGCACGTAACAGCGCGAGTGCACCATGTGCTCGCCCACGGGATTCCCCAGGGCAAACAGGCTGCTGGTGGCATAGGCCAGATTACCCGTCTCTTGGATGGCAAAGATGGCCAGCTTGCGCTTGCCGCTGCCTTCCGCTTCTGCTGCCACCTCCTCCGCCAGTGCGTACACACCGGGATGGTGCGGCACCAGCACCAGGTTGAAGCTGGATTCGCAATGCGACCAGTTCGACCACTGGATCTGGGCTGCGATATCAACCGACAACTGTTCCATAAACCTTCCTTCCGGCGAAAAGAGGTCCTGACCCCATGTCCATTAGATGATTCCGGCTCATGAGGCGCCTCTTGCTATCCGGCGGGTCAGCTTCCGGCCCGGACGGGCAATTTGTCATTTGGTCAAATCTTCAATAACGATTGAGGCTAAACCCTCAACGAATGAAGACGGCCACCGCGGTCGTTCTCTCGAACGGGTGGGCAGCTTTGCTGCTCGCCCTCGCGTCTGGCTTGCGCCGGGGATGGCGCTTTCTCCTGCGCTCCGCTTGCCATACGCTCTTACGTCCCGGATTTACGGGACCCCTTACTTTTCCCACCAGCTCTGGTCACCTCTGGCCAGCACCGGGGTTCACTTTTCGGCTGAGTTCTCCGGTTTGGCTCCGATCCAAAACCCCGAAGTAACTTACCTGTGGAATGCGAATGTACGCCCGTATGTAGTGGCTGTCAAGACCCTATCCCAATATATTGTACTAATAATTTAGGTTCCCCTAGCCGGTAGAACATCCTCTCCGCCGGAACAAGGGAAAGCCAACCCTTAGTCGAGAAATTGCCTAAGTGACTGAAAACAAATTACTTGTTCAACTTGAAAACTTTGATTGAAATTCAGTTTTTCAAGTTTCCCTGAAATTACGCGACCCCTAGCTTTCGTACGGGTGTAACGCCCACAGCATTCTGGAAAACTTGCGCAGAGCGTACCGGAAATTCCTTGCCGCACCGGCAAACGACGACCCATCCGCGCGTGCGGCCCAGCACGAATGGCCGTTTGCTCTCCGCTGACAGCGCGCCCAGCACCAGAATTTTTTCGCAGTCTGGACACGTAGCGCACTCAGCTTTGGAAATAGATCGGGTCTCTTGGATTGGCATGTACAACTCCTGCATTAGGTTGAGGGTTCAAGATTGGGCTGGAAAATTGAGGGCTCTTACCGCCGCGCCCATTCCGGCTGGTGAGGGCACAATGCCAACACTCCAAACCGGCCAAGTGGAAAGACTCTACTCGCCTGCGGGGCTCAGGTCAATTACCTAAATTTGGTGCAATGGCATTTTTCGAGGAAATAAAGAAGTTACGGGACTCGCGGAACCAATCCTCGGCGGGCCAGCGGCTTAGGACGAATGTGCGCCGTCACCGTCGCCACATTATTCGTCGGATTGGAATCATTGACGGAAGTCGAGTTCACCGTCGCAGTAATAATCAGATTGCGTCCGGGACCAGGAACTATCTGGATGGTGTAGGGCGCGTCATTCCCCGCGTTCAAATTGCCAACCGCACAAGTAACAATCCCGGTATTCACCGTGCATCCCCCGGGCAGCGTTGCATTAATTACTTTTACAGGCTGCGAGAAATAAATGCTTACATTTACGCTGCCGGCGTTGATGCCGGTATTGTGTGCCGTCGCGTTAATGGCGATCGGTCCCTTGGCTTCCACCGGATCGGGCTGCGAGATCAGGCTGGATATAGAAAGATCGGTGGTCGTTCCGCCGGCAGAGATGTTGAGTGTCAGCGATTGTGAATGGCTCAACGCCACACCGTTGACCGTCGCCGCAGACTGTATGGTTAAAGTGGGACTGCTCACCGCGGCGCCATTCGTCGTCACCGTTAGCGTAACCGTAACCGGACTTCCTGAGACTGGAGCTGGATTAGGTGAAAACGAGCAGCTCACGTTGGCCAGCGCAGCGCACGAGAGCGCAACCGGCGCACTGAAACCCGCAACAGGCGTGAGCTGAAAGGTAACCGGCTGCGAGACCGCATTCTGCGTCATCGCAACTGGGCTAGGAGAGGGAGTTCCCTGCGTGAAATCCACGACCTGCAGGGTGAGCGGCTGAGTCTTGGCCGCTGGCGCGCCCGCGGTATTCGCTGAAACTGTGAGCGGATAGACGCCTGCCGCAGTATTGCCGGCCACGGTGATGCTCACTGTAGCTGCTTGCGAACCCGGCCCAGAAAAAAACGGCGACGCCGAAGGCAAGAAGTTGCAGGTTGCTCCTCCCGGCAGCCCACCGCAGGAAAGATTCACAATTCCCGAAAAAGCACTGCCGCTGATGCTCACCTGGAAGCTGGCGGTCGGCGTGGTTGTGGGATTTGTGCTGACCGCGGTGGTAAGAGTAGAGGGGGAGGGGGCCGTAAGGTTGAAATCCACCACGTGCAGGGTCACCGACGCCGCGTGCGAAGTCTGTAGAGTGTCTGTTCCAATCCCTTGAACATTAAACGTGTAATCGTTGGGCGTGACATCGCTGGCGTTCACCAGGAAACCTGCCCCGCCCGGCGTTGGGGTCAGGCTTGGGGGTGCAGGCGTGCAGGTGGCCGGGTGTCCTGTGCCACAGCTCAGATTGACCGTGTTGTTGTAGCCATTGCTAGTCGTGAGCTTGCCGCTGAATGGAGCCGTCTGCCCGGGAAAAATAAGAATCCCTGAGTTGGAGATCGTAAGGCTGTAGTCGCTGGGCGGAGTCACAATCACCGTACCCTTCATCAATGCGTTATGAATCGTGCAGAAATAAGGATAGGTGCCGACCTGGTTGAAGGTGTTGATAAAAACATTGCCGTTACCGTTCACTTGCGAATCCCATTTGCCGTCGGGCGTACAGCAATTGCCGGAAGTGGTGGAATGGCTGTGACTGGCATCCACCCAATTCCATTGCACGGTGGTGTTGACGGGAATAGTGGTCGTGCTGGTATTGCTGGTAACATCCACATACTTGAGCGCGCCACCCGGCGCTATGTTCACGGTGGCAGTGGAGCTGTCACTTCCATTCCGCAAACCGCTGGTATTAACAACTTCGAAATCAGAGCCGTGGAGCTGTGTCTTCAAAGCTCCAAGATCATTGTCATCAAAGTTCGGATCTGAGGCTCCGCTGATATACCAGTTAGAGCCGTTATCCGCCAGGATGATGCCGTATGTCTTCATAGCCTGAGCAATCACTTTTGCCTGGGGAGTAAAGTGCGAGATGTCGGTGGAAGCCTTCAATCGCAATCGCAGCCCCATTGGCGGGAGATTGGTATTCAGTTTGGAGCTGGCGTCATGGCGCGCAGGATAGATATGAGCTTTCTGTGTGTTCACCATGGTGAAACGCAACGCATGATTGATAAGGCCGGCTTGAACCTCATCGTAGCGAACCAATCCGGGCAGAATGGGGAGACCGGCGGCATCGCCGCTGGTCCAGGTATCGGTGCGCAGGGCATTCGATTTCAGGCTCCAGATCGCGCCGGAAAAAGCTGTCCAGCTACCCGGACCTTGAGTAGCCGCGGCATCGAGCTCGTACAAAATGCAGGCGTCTTTATCCACAATAAGAATGTGGCAGTCACCATTGCCGGCTGGACTACTGCACGCTGCCAGGTCGTTACTCTCAATGTTGGGATTGGACGGTATGGGATAAGGGCCGTTGTCAGACTCCGTCGGTGCACCTGCGCTGAAATTTACAAGTACTTTGGCCTGTGCGCTGCTGACCACGTTGTAAGGAATGCCGTAACCAGCAAAGCTGCCGAAATCAGGATGCAAACCTGTACCGGTCGCCATGTTTGCGAGGTAATTGCCCGAGTTGGGATCGACAGGATAAGTAACGGTATTCGAGATATCCACGTTCCAGACGTTGTTGGCCGGAAACATCGGACAGTTGGGCGCACCCGGAAGCGAGCCGCCATAAGCCGAGCAGATCAGAAAAAAACTAATGACAAAACTTGAGCAGACGCTTTTCGCGCAGGACAGCATAGTTCCTTTCTTGTGGAACCTTTAAATTTTTGGGGAGTACTACGGGATGAGAAAATCTTAGTATTACCCAGGAGTCCGGACAAGTGGGAACTAGGACACTGTACTTTGGATAGGAAGATTAACTTGTAGTTAGTAGTTGTTACCTGTCGTGCCCAAGAACACCACAGCGGGACCATGGTCCTCGGTGGCAGGAAATGCTCCTCGACGAAACGCTGGGATGGCGTGTGCCTCAGCGAAATTTTTAGCGACTGCAGAAAACCCCCGCCCTAGCAAGCTAGGGCACCCTCGAGATTAATAATAAGATCAACTGTTTAGCCCTGATTGGGCGCTCTCCCACCCAACTAGGGTTGGGTGTTCGTATAGAAGAATCATGGTCCCGTTGTTGTGGGACCGAATCGATGGTTGGTGAAACGTGAGTTCCACTGCAACATGATTTTAGAAACGAGTTACTTCTTCGTGGGTCTTCGTCGTCGCAACTTGACCACCATCACGATGCCCCGGCATCGAGTGGGAGAGTTTTTGCTTGACACAGCCTTTCCTCTTATCGAGGGCCACCCGCCAGCCTCCTAGCCTCCCAAGCGGTCTGATTCTCCGTCTGGAAGAGCGCGGAGCGGAGCTAGGGTTTTGAAGCAGTGATGTTCCTGATTTCGTCCATGGGTTTCTTCCATTCCATGCGTCCCTCAGGCTTCCAGGCAGGATCGGAGAGGCGCTTGCAGGGCTCGTTGGGAAGCTCCGTAAAACTCCAACCAGTAAAAGACCAAGTGTCGTGTTCATGTACTCCGTGGATCACAGCAATGCCCGTATAGATTTCACCTTCGCGCTTTGCTTTGCCACATCCGTAGATATCAATCCCATCTTCGTCCTCTTCTGATCGGTCGGGAGTGAACCCCAGCAGGTCGGGCATATCGGCATATTCTGTTCCACCATGCTTCGCCTTCATTGCGGCAATGAACGTTTGCCGGTTCACTCCGCTCTTGCCGGTGTCCGAAACCAAGTCGTATAGCGCCTTCCAGTTCCGGATGCGATACGCTTTTACGTATTCGCTCAGCCGATGTGTTAACGATTGCTGTTCCTCTCGCGGAAGTTTGGAAAACGGTTGTTTCTCATTCTGTGCATACGCGGTTAAAAAGCCCAACACTAGCGCCAGCGTCCCGATCAGTATTTTGTTGCTCATGATTTTCCTTTTCGGCCCGGAAAGATGTTTCTATTCACCCGCTGCTGCCGCAAGCCAGAACACAAGAGTTCCCACAGCACAAACAGGGGCATGCCAGCGCAGTGGACTCGGTCGCCACAGGCCGATGATTGCGAACACCATCGCCGCAAGGGAAAGCAGTGCTCCCCAGCGATAGATTCTCATCAGTGAAGCGTCGTAAAACGGAAACCCACCAACGGCACGGGCATACAGCATTGCCGAGATCGCAAGCAGCCCAGATACCGTGCCGAGTGTGAACCCGATTAGGGACAGAGTCGAGAACGCAGTTCGCGGTTCTCTACGCTTCGTCCATCGCACCCATCCCCAGATCATTACCGCAGGCAGGGCGATATAGATGCCGATTACAAAGAGCACGAAGATAGCTTGGTTCATGCGAACACCTCACCCGGTTACTTTTGCGGGTTGCAAATTGTATGTGTGGCGCAGCCCGCATGTTCGAACCAATCCCCAACGCCGTCGTATGGGAACGTTCGATCAATGTGCCACTCGTTATTGGGGAGCGATTTCTTCGGGTCGATTGGGATATGAGTCGAGGGAATCCCTTTCTAGTCACCATTGGAATGTCCACGGAAGTTCGTAGCGCCAGGATGGAAGAAGTTCATTCCATCAGTGCCCGCATTCTTCACGTAGCCGCTTCCTTTAGCGTCCAAGACGCCGAAGAGAGCCTTGGTAATATTCCCGGCGTTGGGATCGGTGCTCTTGATTGCTCCGCTCGCTACACAGGTTCCGCCGCAGTTGCCATTCACGTCAGCGTTGTACCCTTTGAGAGCGCCTTCACCCGCAACGGTTACTGTTCCGTTCTCACCCTTGTTCGTATCCCAAACCCCCTCGTATTTTTTGCCGTTTTGCGTGACGGTGATACCGTGCGTCCCTAGCGTCGCGTCGCCCGTCTGGTCGCCGGTTAGGTGCGTGCGAGTAAAGTTCCCCTTGTCGTCAGTGGTGCCGACGTAATTCTTCTGGCAGGTACTGCTGTCTTTGCCGCAGCCTTGGAGCCAGATGTCCAGCCCCGTTGGATCGGTCAGAGTCGTTGGATTGTTTCTAACGTAAGCGTACTTGTTGAGAGTCTGCGGGTCTTCGTAATGCCCACCGAGTGGATCGGGCGTTATAAAGCGCCCAATCGCATTTCCGTAGTACCGCGCCCCGAAGTAATCGAGCTGGGTTTCTGCGTCGCGTTCTTTGCCGGTGAACTTGTAGTTGTTGCCAATGCCGAGGTCGGTGATGACGCGCTCGCCGCCGAAGGGATAGTAATCCGATTCTTCTTTGATGTTCCCCCGGGCGTCGGTCACTACATCGGCCGAATTGACTTTCAATATATCCCACGAAACCAGACCCTTCGTCAAGCTATGCCGTTTCTGTGCAATCAGGAATTCTCATGATTTTCACTGAAAGTGGTACCATCCTGGTATCAAAACCTTGATTTCCTGGAAACTGCGGGCCATCATTGTGCCAGACGTGTGTCTACGTTACGCATTCAAGAATGCGGGGCCTTTTGTAGCCCGGGTGAGCCAAATGCGAGCGCCGGATGAGCGCGAGCAGTTGGCGAGGGCGTAGCGGTCTTACCGCGGAGCCCTTAGAAAGAAAGCTCTTTGAGAATTCGTTGTCGGCAGATCGAAGCGTGAGCTTTCGGCGTCCTTGGGACCTCAGCTGTTTCTTAGACTGCCGGGTCTATTACTCCGTTCTTAGTCGTAAGAAATTGATTGCTAAGAATTTAGAGCGGCGTCCACTACTCTAAGTAATGGGGGGTTAGTACCTACGCGGAACAAGGGATTAAGAGCAGTGCTCGGATTTCTTATTATGTGCTCTCATCTCATCCGGCAGACTAGGCAGCTACTAGCAGCAAGTCCCCCACTGCAGTCCGCTTTTCGCCAGTAATGACGCGGGTTAGACGCGATTTGGGACACTCCAAACACTTGCTAGCAAGTGGAGTAGGTTCCCCCACAATCATCCGAAAATCTGCGTTGATCGGCTGCCGAAATCAGGATGCAAACCTGTACCGGGCAACTTATCGTTGTTAATCGGCTTTGACGAGTTTTGGAGTGGGGGAGGGCTAATAGTTACCAGCCCTCCTTTCCATCCGGAGCACATCTTTCCACGTTGGCGTCGGTGTTCTGCGTTCTCGAGGTTGTTCTTATCCTCTAGTTTTGTGGTGGTTTGTCTTCGGGCAGGCCGTCGTGCAGATTGTCCCGATTTCGGTAAAACCATGTGTCGGCCTGGATGTTCTGAAGGTCCTTAAGCTTCTGTTCTTGTTTCTTGGTATCTTTGTCGTCCCATTGGTCCTTATTGAATTTATCAACATCAGCGGCAATGGCGTTCCACAGACCATTGTCCTCGCTGCTGCACTGACACTGGGCGGAATGTAGTTTGTCAAGGGTATCCTTTGCCATGTTATCCGCTTTTTCGGGATCATTTTTTGTGATGTCTGGCTCATGTCCGGCGAAGAGGTGCCCAAAGAACCAGCCAAAGCCTTTGTGGGAATAGGAATCTTGCTCGGGGTGGAAGAAGCTTCCCAAATCGGTCAAATTTCTCGACTCCTCAAATTTCCCCCATAGCTCATCCCGTCTCGCCTGGCTGGTGAAGTGCCAGTCCCGGCGCGCCCCAAAATTAAAAGGATTGAGGGGATTTGTTTTTGGATTGACGTCGATATTTTCGTCGGCTTCCGCGATCTGGTGTGCTTGACGGCGGCTATAACCGGCGGCTTGAGCAAGAACGTCGGTCAAATACAGGTGCACGTCCACGGAATACTTGCCGGTTGGATCTATCATCCGCACGGGATTGTTCAATGCATAGGTGTAGCGATTTAAGGTTTGTGGATTCTGTATACCAGCACTTGCCGCCATGGGGTCGGTGGTTGTGAACCTGCCAATCGCCGATCCATAGTAGCGCGCTCCAAAGTAATCAAGTCCAGTTTCCGGATCCCGTTCCTTGCCGGTGAACTTGTAGTTATTGCCGATGCCCAAATCAGTGACGACGCGTTCGCCTCCATAGGGATAATAGTCCGATTCTTCTTTCGTATTCCCCAAGGCATCTGTCACTACACTCGCTGAGCCCAGATGGTCGGAGAAGAAGTATGAATACCCGTTTGCCACGCTGTAGCGGGCAACGCGTTTGCCACCGAAGAAAATGTACTCATTCTGCAGAGTGCCGCTGAGGTCGGTCTCTTCCAGCACCTTCCCGTCTGACCCGTACCAGTAGAGTGTATTTACACCGCCAGATTTCTTTACCCGCCGTCCGTCGGCGTCGTAGTCATAAGAAGTTGTGACGTTACCCACCGTAGCCTGCGTCATGCGGTTCTCGCCATCGTAAATGGCGGCGAAAACACCATTGGCATAGGATGAACAGGGATTGGGGCCCACCACGTTTCCCGCCGCGTCATAGCACCAGTTGGTCACCTGGTTTTTGCTGTTCACTTTTACATTCAGAGGCGTATCCCCACCGGCAACGTTCTTCTGCAGCAGGTTCGCCCAGTTGTCATAGGCGTAGTTCTGGCTCCAATTGGTCGAAATCGCTGCGAGCAGCCGGTTCAGGGCGTCATACTGGAAGCTCTGCGAGCGGGCGCTTTGGCCAATTTTGTTGTTATTCGACTGGCACACATTACCATTGTTGCCGCCGTTGCCATTGCACGAATTAAAGTCATAGCCCAGGTTCAATATCGTCTGGCTGGGGGAGGAGGCGGAGAGAAATACCGGCTGCATGCGCAGGTTGTAGCTGTTGGTAGTGGTCATGCTGCCGTTTACTACACTGCTTAGCGCACCCCAAGGAGTGTAGTGTGCGTTGGCGGCAAAGCTGGTGCCATTGTTATCCACCACAGAGAAGGGCCGCCGCGTAATGTTGTAGGCATAGCTGATTACCCGCCCACTGGGGTAGGTAATGGACTTCAGCGAGCCATCCAGGTTGTAGGCATAGCTGAACCTCCTGAATAGCGAGCCGTTGCTGCGATTGGGATACTCGGTCTCGAACTCTGTGCGTCCCATCACATCGTAGCTGTAAATCGTGGTCACAGTGCCGGCCGATGTGCTCGAAGTGGCCATTACCGGCCGCCCGATGGGGTTGTGTACACTCGTGGCCATTACCGTACTTACGTCATACGTATAGGTCTCAGCCGGCTGGCCAGTAGAAGAGCGTGCGAGCAGCCGGTTTAGCTCGTCGTACGCGTAGCTGTACGTAATGCTGCCCGCACTGGTCTGGTTGGGTGCAGATGAGACTTTTGAAATTACGTTCCCGTTGGCGTCGTACCCATAATTGATGGTTCCCGATTCCGGACTTATAGCTGTCCGCAGCCGGCTGAGCGAATCGTACAGGTAGCTGCGCTGGCGCCACTGCGAGGAATCAGGGCTGTTGCCTTGCTGTTGCACGCCGACAAGGTTATCCAGTGTGTCATAGGAGTACAGGGTAACCGCCGGGGTGGAGAGCGAGGGCAGTTGCAGATCTACCCCGCCGCTCAGTATTACGCCGAGGCTTGTGAAAGACGGATTGCTCGGATCATAGGAGCTGGACATAACACCCACGAAAGTGTTGCCGGCTGCCCCAGGGGTCTTATAGTTCAGCGCAATGGTGGAGCCCGAAGCTGTAGCGGTAACCGGCGAATCGGTGGCATTCAAGCCGTTCGCCAGCGCCGTTGCTACCATTGCCGCCGTGCTGTTGCTGCCTTGCCCGAAAGGAGCGCTCACGGTAAAGCCGCCGCGGACGGTCGCATAAACCACTCCAGAATCAAAAACCGTGCCACTGTTGGTAGCATCCTTACCGCCAGCCAATAACGAAGGGGCACTGACCTGGAATGAAGGCGAAAGAAAGTCCGTTGGATCATTGGACACAATGGAAGTGGAGAGCTGGTAGTTCGTGGCCGCGCCTGTTGCCCGGGCGGTAAGGTTCATGATGTAGTTGCCTGATTCATCGCTGGTGAAGAACGCATCTACCGGAGAATTGGCATCCAGATGAAATGCATTCGCCAATGCCTGTACCGCCTGGCTGGAATTGTTGCCGGTTGAGGAGCTGTAGGGCACGCTCTTGCTGAAACGGCCGGCCGATGTCGTCACAGTCGTGCCGATCGAACCGCTGTCGGCACAAGGTTGTCCACCAGAAGAGGAACAGCTTGCCTTGGAGAGCAGGGCGCCACTAAAACTCAAACTTGCGTGCCCGCTGGTGGCGGGACCAGTAGCATCCTGACCGCCGATCAAGTGCGAACCTACGCTCACCTGAAATGAAGGCGAGGGGAAATCCCTCGAATCATTGGAGGCGACGGAGGTGGAGAGTGGGTAATTCGTTGCCGCGCCCTTTGCCCTGGCAATCAAATCCATGACGATATTGCCAGACTCGTCGGCGCCATAGTAAATCGCGTCTACTGGTGATGTCGTATCAGTATGAAATGCGTTCGCCAGTGCCTGGATGCTTCCACCCGAATCAGTCCCCGTATAACCAGGATAGGGGTAGTTAACGCTCTTGGTGACCCCGGCCACGGTAATGCTGATGGAACCGCTGTCGCTACAAGGCTGTCCAGAGGGTGAACAACTTGACTTTGACTGTAGCTGGCCACTAAAAGTCAGCTCTACGTGGCCACTGGTCGCCTGCTGCGGGCCCGCGGCAAAGCTCTGGAGCGTTCCGTTGATGGTCAACGAACCACTGGCTGCAGAAGCAGGTGAGCCTCCCGGCTCATCCACCTCGAGAAGGTGGCCTAACGCGTCTGTCCGGTTACGTTGCTGGTTTCCGGCCTGATCGGCGACGGTTACTGTTGGGAACTGCGAATAGTCGGTGCTCATCACGCTGCCATCGGCATTGGTGATCTGGGTCACACGGCCAACGGCATCCAAGGTAAATGTATCGCCTGGTCGCTGCGAATTGCTGCAAGCCTTGGTCGCATTAAATCCTGTGGAGCGGTAGGGATAGCTTGTGAAGTACTTCTGTCCCATTCCGTCAAAGCAGGTATCTACCTGCTCATAAGGATTGTTAGGGTCTTCATCGTTCTTCGTCGCCGTGCGAGTGGCTCGGCCCGCTCCGTCGAACAAAGTCAAGGAATCAGTTTGGCGCCCATCAATGTTCTGCTGCACTTCAACTTCCGGCAAAGAGACAGCAGGAAGGTCGTAATAGTTGTAGATCGTCTGACTGCTCTGCCCGCCGTTATTCGGATCTGGCGGCCCAGTGACACTCTTCACACGCCCCATCGTGTCGTAAGTGTAGTTGGTAGTCTGTTGGTTTTGGTCGGTGGAACTCGTCTTCAGGCCAGTGTTGAAGTCATAGGACGCCTGAATGATGTGCTGAACCCCGTTGCTGGCGGTGGTGGGCATCTGCATCTTCGTGACGTAGGCCCCGGCAAAGGCCAGGTCATAGGAAAGCGTGGTGGTATTGTTTTTGGCGTCGGTTGCCTGGTAGGGCATGCCGGTGTCGTAATAAGAACTGGTTGTATTGAGATATGTGCCTGTGGTGTTCAGCCAGCGATGCGCCGTGGTCAGGTTGCCACGATAGGGCGCGCCCGGCGGATTCGTGTCAAATTGCGTGCTAACCCCTGATGGTTGCAGGCCGGTCTGGTCATATTCGTTATAGCTGTAGGCCACCTGGTTGCCACTGCCATCGGTTATCTGCACCGAATACGGCAGATTGAGCAGGTTCTTCGCCAGGTAGTTGCTGTCATGGAAGGCCTGGTATTGCGTGTTGGTGGTGCGCAGCAGTGGGCCGGGTGCGCCTGAGCCGTAGTCGTATTCCGACTCCTGGATTACCTTGCCATAGGTCAGGGGGCAGGTATTAGTCTGGTTATAACCATTCGTTGTCACCAGTACTGTAGCGCCCGAATCATAAGTGAAGGTAGTCTTGCTCACCTGATTGTTGGCTGCCCAGGTTGTCGTCTTTGAAATGGGGTTGATCACCGGCCCACGCCCAAGGTTATCGGCCATCCCATCGTATGAGCCGCACCCCGGCGGTTGATAGGGTTGGTTGGGTTGGGGGAGATAGCCGGCCGGATACTCTGTGTCTATGGTCTTTACCAGTTGGTTGTTGCTCTGCGGGCCGTTGTAGTACTGCGTCTTGATCTCATAAGGTGCATTGTCAAATGCCCAGGCGAAGGTATGAACGCTGTCGTCGCCTTTGGGATCAGTAACTGTTACCGTTTGGAAACCGATGTTGTTCGGTCCGGGAGAATACGTCCAGGTTTGGGGCGCGCTGCCGTCGTGGGCATCAAAGGTGCGGTTGGTGATTGTAAAATCGCAAACCTCCGAATCGCCTGACCACTCATTGCCGCCCCCACGATTTCGCATCATCTGAAGCCACGCGGCACACTGCGAAGAAACGTTCCAGGTATATGAAATGGTGCCGCCGCTGGGCAGGGTGATGGAGGTGAGAAAGCCAAAATTGTTGTAGTGAAATTGCCAGCTTGTGCCGTTGGCAAGCGTTATGCTTGAGATGAGTTGCAAGAGCGCATAGCCAAAGTTATGGAAATTGTCGTCAGCTACATTGGTTAACCCAAAACTGGATCGAACGGTGACTCCGCCGTAGCAAAATGTAATTGGGGACGCCCCGCCATTGGGTCCAGGAAAATTTAAAGTCTCGCAGCCTGTTCTCGATTGGTTGGGCGCAGGAATAAACCGGCCCATCGTATCCGTCCACCCCTGCCCCGGAAGGGCTGTGATTTTGTTTCCGTTCGCATCCTCCGTGCTCTCCCCGAAACTGTTATCGGTCGCAATCTGGTAGGCCCATTGATCTTCATTGCCCGCGTTGTCGGGAGGAAAAGGATGATCCACATAGTGGATGCTGGGAATCATATGCCGGACGCCGTTTCCGTCGATGATGGTCGGGCTGAGAGAGTTAGTACCTTCCGCCCTGAGGCCGGTGCCGTCGATGGATTCCATGGCGCTGCCGAAGCCCACGTTGGGGTCGCCGGCGGTGTTCTCCAGCACATGGTGAGCGCCCATGCTATCCACGGCGTGGAGCACAGCCGCTCCAACAAAAGGATCGATAACGTATATGTTGTATTGATAGTCCGCCATGGAATAAGCATTGTCGCGCACGATCTCAGTCCCCGCGCCGTCATCGCCCCACCTGGCCCACCAAATATCCGCTCCGGTATATTGCTGCACGCCGCCGTACTGGAACCTTACCGCCCAGCGCGGATTGTTGTAACGCACAGATAACGACAACGAAGGCACATTTCCCCGCTGCGGATACGAGACAATAGGAATATGCAACACCAGGTTGCCGGTGGCCAGGTTCACCGAGTCAATGTCGGATAGTTGGTAGGAGCCAAACGGCCGAAAGCCTTTATCGGGGATATCCGGAAACTGTCCCCAACCCAAGGGAAGTACAACCAAAGCCAATAAGAATGCGCCTATGATCGTTCCAACCGATATGCCAGCCTTTTTCATATCATCTCCTTAGCCAATGGAACAAAATTCAACGCCATCCACCCGGCCGAATAAGCCCGGGAAAGCAGAGACGTGCCCAATACTCAAAGACAAATGAAAGATTTTTGTTTCCGTAAATTTGCTTTTTTTCGTCTCACACTCTAATGAGAGGAAACTGGAAAATGTTTCACGGATCAGAAAAAAAATGCGCAGGGGCACCGGCTCTTTAACGTAAAAGAGTTTTCTTATCTAAGTAATTGCAAAATAGAAGCCTGGCGACCTATAAGCACAGCCGAGGGTTAAGACTATAAAATATAGATATTGTGTCGGAGCTGGGAAAACTGCTGTTGCTCGCGGGGGCCTTTCTCGCAATCATCGGCCTGATCTTGATCCTGGCCGGACGTTTCCATCTCCCCCTGGGCCGGCTGCCCGGTGACATCACCTACCACGGGAAAAATGTAGTCGTCTATTTTCCTCTGGGGACCTCGATCTTGCTCAGCATCCTGCTTTCGTTGCTGCTGTTGATCATTGGCCGCTGGAAAAAATGATCAGCGCACATCGTCTTTACGTCATCGCCTCGCAAAACATATAAACTTAGTTCCAATGGCAGAGGCAGGACAGCTTGGTTTCACCTTCCAGTCGCCGGCGGCGACAAGGCGCGTCTGGACTCCACGCACGATAATGTCGAGCGTGCGCACTCAGGTGGAGCGCGAGTACGGAGACATCTGGGTAGAAGGCGAGATTTCTAACTTCCGTCCGGCGGAGTCGGGCCATCTTTATTTCACATTAAAAGATGATGACGCCCAGTTGCGCGTGGTCATGTTCCGAACGCAGGCGAGGTTGCTGCGCTTTCGTCCGGAAAACGGCCTGCAGGTCCTCGCCCGCGGACGTGTCACCATCTACGAAGCCCGCGGCGAGCTGCAACTCTCTGCTGAATATCTGGAACCCAAAGGTGCCTGAGCGCTGCAAGTCGCCTTTGAACAACTCAAAGCCAAGCTGCAGGCTGAGGGTCTGTTCGATCAAGAACGCAAAAAGCAAATCCCTGCGTTGCCCAAGCGGATCGGCATTGTGACCTCGCCGCGCGGAGCGGCGATCCAGGACATCCTGAATATTCTGCGACGGCGTCATGCGGGCGTGAACGTGATCATCTATCCCGCACAGGTGCAAGGGGAGGCCGCAGCAGTAGAAGTCGGTGCTGGAATCAAATATTTCAACCGCGCCAAAGATATAGATGTAATCATCCTCGCGCGCGGCGGCGGCTCGATGGAAGACCTGGCTGCATTTAACGACGAAGCCCTGGCGCGCGCGATTGCCGATTCGCGGTTGCCGGTCATCTCCGCCATCGGCCATGAAACCGATTTCACGATTGCCGACTTTGTTGCCGATCTGCGCGCGCCTACTCCGTCGGCCGCGGCCGAACTGGTTATCCAATCGCGCAACGAACTGGAAGACTCTATCGCCAGCCTGCGGCAGAGGCTAAGCCGGGCAGTACGCTATCAGTTCATGCTGGCTCGACAGGCTCTGAATGATTTGGCGCAGCACGGGGCGATGGCAACCATCCGGGACGCCATCACTCGACGGCAGCAGCGGCTCGATGATCTTATCTACCGCCTGGGCCGGGCGTATGAATCCAATTCGTTGCGGAAACGCCGCCGCCTGGAAGTTGCAGCTACACGCCTACGGCACTTTGATTTGCGCCGCGTGCTCAGCGGCATGCGCCGTGAAATTGATGCGCGTGGCGGAACGCTGCGCGCCGCCATGCAAAACCTGCTTTTGCGCCGCGCTGCACGGCTGGGGGAAGCGTCGGCCCATCTGGAGTCTCTCTCCCCCGTGAAAATTCTTGAACGTGGCTATGCATTGGTGTTTGATGTTTCGGGCAAACTGGTCAAAGACCCGGCGCAAGTAAAATCAGGGGACGAAATCACGGCGCGCGTTGCCAAAGGAACCTTTGGGGCGGTGGTGAAGAAATGATGACGCCGACAGTCGCAGAAGCGTGTTTGCTCGCATTAAACCGATACAGTTTGGACACACTCGAATCACGTCACAGCCCAGATGCCTCTATCTATTACAATGAGTTTCTTCATTCCTCTTGAACATGAGCACTGATAAGCGAAAACTTTTTGGCACTGACGGCATCCGCGGAGTTGCGGAGCACTTCCCTCTCGATCGTGAAACCACGACCATTATCGGCGAGGCCCTGGGCCATTTTCTTCTGCAAAAGAATAAACAGGCGCAGGTGGTTATCGGCGAAGACACGCGCGAATCGAGCTATTGGATCGCCGAATGCGTTGCCGCAGGACTTGGCCACCTTGGAGTCGTTGTGAAAAATGCCGGCGTGATTACGACTCCGGGAGTGGCTTTTTTGGCCCGCACGCAGGATTTCGACGCGGGTATTGTGATTTCAGCTTCGCATAATCCCTGGACCGATAACGGCATCAAAATCTTCGGACACGATGGCTACAAACTTACAGATAACGCCGAGCTTGAGATCGAGCGCGAAATCTTTGCGCTGGTTGAAAAACCAAGTTCCGCTACACAGGCTACCCCTCACCTGGAAAGCGTTGCAGCATTGCATAAGTCCTACGTGGATTGGTTGAAGCAACAAGTCAACCTTCGCCGAATGAACCAGAAAATGCATGAGAAGATGAAGCGCATGAAGGTGGTCTTCGACTGTGCCAACGGCGCTGCCAGCGAAATTGCGGCCGAGGTTTTTCAGGCGGTCGGGTGCGATGCAATATTCATTCATCACTCGCCCGATGGCCGCAACATCAACGAAAACTGTGGCGCTTTGCATCCTGAACTGGTGGCGCGCGAGGTCGCCCTGCAACGCGCTGAGCTGGGAGTTACCTTTGATGGTGACGCCGACCGCGCCCTGTTTGCCGATGATCATGGCAACGTAGTCAACGGCGATGCCGTGCTTCTGCTGGTAGCGCGTCATATGCAATCCCAAGGCAAGCTCGTTGGCAATGTGGTTGTCGCTACTACCATGTCGAATATGGGACTGGAGATCGCTCTGCAACGCTCAGGTATCCAGATGTTGCGCGCACCGGTGGGCGACAAATATGTACTGGAAGAGATGCTCAAGAGCGGCGCTACGCTCGGCGGAGAACAATCAGGCCATATCATCTTCCGCGATGGTGACGCCACCACCGGCGATGGATTGTTGACCGCCTTGCGCGTGCTTGAGATCATCAGCGAGAGCGGCAAATCGCTGGCTGAATTGGTCGCCGACCTCAAAGTTTTTCCCCAGATCATCAAGAACGTACGTGTGCGCGAGAAAAAGCCTTTTTCCGAAATTCCGAACGTTGCCCAAACCATCGCACGGGCGGAAAGCGATCTGAAAGGCAACGGCCGCGTGGTGGTGCGCTACTCCGGCACCGAGTCCCTGGCGCGTGTGATGGTGGAAGCCGAATCGGAAGAGAAGACGAAAGAGTGGACCGAAGCAATTGCAACCGCGCTGCAGACCACCCTGGGGGTGTGATGCCCGCTCATTTCAAATGGCCAAAGCCGAAGTTGCGAGAAATATTTTTTATCTTCATGGCCATCTGCCTGCTGATAGCGCCGGAATTCATCATGAAGGCCACAATCTTTGACACCATGATGCTTCTGCAATTGGTGCTGCTGGCGCTGCTCGCGTTGAGTTTTGCCTGGCCTCTCTGGGTTTTTTATCGGGCTTTCCTCAAAGGGCCTCTGCGCGCAAGACGAATCGAACGAATCCGTCATGATCGGCTTCTGCGGGAGGTTATGGAAGAGCGTTCTTCAGATCCGCCGAGATAGTCCACATTGGGAACGGGACAAATGTTTTTTTACCTGATACTTTATTTCATGTCCCGCCAATTCCTGCCTACGCCCACTTCGACCAGCAGTGGCACGTGCAAATGATGGACGCCTTCCATCAGCTCTTTCACCATGCTCCGCATAATTTCCACTTCCGTTTCAGGAACTTCGAAGACAAGCTCGTCATGGACCTGCAATGTCATTCTAGATTTCAATTTGCGCTTCCAGAGCTCGCCGTCAATGCGGATCATGGCAATCTTGATCAGGTCAGCGGCGGTCCCCTGCAAGGGCGTATTCACAGCGGTGCGCTCGGCGAAGCCGCGCATATTGGGATTCTTGCTGAGGATATCGGGAATAGGCCGCACCCGGCCAAACAGCGTTTTTACAGACTGGTCGCGGCGGGCCTGCTCTAACGTGGCATCAATGAACTTACGCACGCCTTTATATTTTTCAAAATAAGCATCAATAAATCTTTTTGCGTCGCGCTGCTCAATGCCAAGCTGCTGCGCCAGGCCGAAGGGCGAAAGTCCGTAGACAATGCCGAAGTTCACTGCCTTGGCGCGGCGCCGGTGCTCGGCATCAATCAGCATAGGAGGCACGCCGAACACTTGTGACGCTGTAAGCGCGTGGATGTCATCGCCCCGGCGAAATGCCTCAACCAGCAAATCGTCTTCAGAAAAATGCGCCAGCAGGCGCAATTCGATCTGCGAGTAATCCGCCGCTAAAAGCAGGTTGCCTTCTTCAGCGATAAACGCGGCGCGGATCTCGCGCCCCAACTCGGTGCGAATGGGAATATTCTGTAGGTTCGGATTGGTGGAAGAAAGTCTGCCGGTTGCTGTGCCGGTTTGATTGAAAGTTGTGTGTAAACGGCCCGTGGCGGGATGCAGCAGCACCGGAAGCGCATCCACGTACGTGGACTTCAGCTTTGAGAGCTGCCGATATTCCAGCACCAACTTCGGCATCTCATGTGTGAGAGCGAGTTCTTCCAGCACGTCTACCGCCGTGGAGACGGTTTTCCCTTTGCCGTACTTGACCGGTTTGGGCAAGTTGAGTCTGTTGAATAAAATGTCTGCGAGTTTCTTCGGCGAATTGATGTTGAACTCGACGCCCGCCAACTCATGGATTTGTTTTGCCTTGGCATCGCACTCCCGCTCCAGACGCGATGACATTTGCCCCAGCACACCACTATCAATCTTGACGCCAGCTTCTTCCATGCGCGCCAGCACCGGCACAAGCGGCAGGTCCATCTCCTGGTAAACCTTCATCAACCCAGCGTGTTCAACCTCACGGCGCAGATCAGAGGCCAGGCGCGCGGTCACATCGGCGGCTTCAGCAATGTCTGCTGAGAGTTTGTGGCTGAATCGACGCAGACTTATCTCAGCCAGGCCGTGAGAAGAAGACGTAGGATTCAGCAGATAAGAGTAAAGCTGGGGATCATCACTCACACCCGCCAACTCGCTTCCCGAAGACATCAGCAAGCGCATGGCAGCCTTGGAATCATGGATCGCCTTGGGAATAGCGGAATCTTTCAGTACAGCAGAAAGCACCTTCATTGCTGGATTAGAGTCGAGCTTGATGGCCAGCGCCTCGCCGGGTTGCACGGAGATCGCAATCATCGAGGGAGGCGTAATCGCATCTGAGGCCGTTGACGGAGGACCAAATAAAAGTTGTCCGTTTTCTTCCGGCTCACTCGGCTCGTCTTCTTTTTCTTCTTCGGTATCTTCCGCTTCGGGTTCTTGCAGTGCAACCCCGAGCAGAGTCCCTTTTTTCGATTTCTTCAGGAGTTTTTCCACTTGATCGGCAGAATCGGTTTTCTCGTAATGTGTAACGCCCCAATCTGCCGTGGGCGCTGCCACTTCTGCCAGCAAGGTTGTAAATTCTAATTCGGTAAACAGTTTGCGGCAGGCTTCGGCATCGGGCTCGCGCGCGGCCATGGCTTCAAGATTCAGCTCGATGGGCACGTTGCCGTCAATGGTCACCTGATCTTTGCTATAGAGAATCTGTTCGCGATGATTCAGCAGCGACTCACGATAAGTCTTTTTCTCAACTTCGGCAGCGTGGTCGAGAGCGTTTTCCAGGGTTCCAAAGCGGCGGATAATATCTACCGAACCTTTGTCGCCGATTCCGGGCGCTCCCGGGATGTTATCAATCGCGTCGCCGCGCAGGGCCATAACATCAACTACCTGGTCAGGACGCACACCTAGAATTTCCTCCACCTTGGCCGCATCGCAGATCAGATTGTCTTTGGGCGGATTGAGTACGCTGACCTTTTCATTGACGAGCTGCAACATGTCTTTGTCACTGGAAACGACAAAAACCGGATGGCTCTCCGCAGCGGCCTTTCGCGCCAAGGTTCCGATGACATCATCCGCCTCGAAACCCGACTGCTCCAGAATGGGAATACGATAGGCTTCGAGTGCACGGCGAATATACGGCACCTGCTGCGCCAAGTCAGGTGGCATCGCGGCACGGTTGGCCTTGTAACCTCCATAGGCTTCTTCTTTAAAGGTCTGGGTTTTGATGTCGAATTTGCTGATGGAGGCCACCGCATCCCCCTTTTCATCGCGAAACGTCGGGGCGGCTACATCGAAGACAGCGGCAAGATACTCCGGCGTAAAATCAGCGCGTAATTTACGCAGCATATTAACGAAGACATAGACCGCCGCCGTGGGAACGCCGGTCTTGGTGGACATGGGCCGCTGCCGCGACATGGCATGATAGGCGCGGAAGATGAACGACATGGCGTCAATCAGAAAGACGCGGGGCTTGGGCTTAGTTGCGATCGATGGGGCTGAGGGAGTCACAGGCAAGATAAAAGTCTAACAGGAGCGAGGGGATTGGGTGATTGGGCCATCGAACCATTGGGTCATTGTTTAACCCTCGAAACATTAGGGCAACTAGGCTGGGCGCGTCGTGAGAGACAATGACACAATCACCTGATGACTCAATGACTCAATTTATTCAATCAGCATGCAGTCACCATAAGAAAAGAAGCGGTAATGTTGCTTCACAGCATGCTCATAGGCTGCCAGCGTAAGCTCACGGGTTGCGAATGCGCTCACCAGCATGAGCAGCGTGGATTGCGGCAGATGGAAGTTAGTCAACAACGCTCCTACCACGCGAAACTGGAATCCGGGATAGATGAACAATTCCGCTTCTCCAGAACGATGTTCAATGCGCAGTGGCTGATCCGATGAAACTTGAGAGGCGCAATATTCCAATGTCCGTACGGTTGTGGTGCCTACGGCCACAATGCGTCTTCCGGCGGCAAGCGCGGCATTAATTTTTTGTGAAGCGTCGGACGAGATGACAAATCTTTCGCGGTGCATCGTATGGTCTTCTACACGCTCAGCATGGATAGGCTGAAATGTTCCCAAGCCTACATGCAATGTGATCTCGGCGGTTTCAATGCCACGGGCGTGCAGGTGCGCAACTATCTCAGGTGTGAAGTGCAATCCAGCGGTCGGAGCGGCGACCGAGCCCCGCTCGCGGGCATAGACCGTCTGGTAGCGCTCGCGGTCTGCCGCATCATCGGTGCGGGAGATGTAAGGCGGTAGCGGTATGTGGCCGATTTTTTCCAGCAACTCAAAAAAATTCGGCACTGCTGCAAACCGCAGAGTCCTTTCGCCGAACTCGCCACGGGCAATTACTTCGGCTTCAAGCGATTCGCCGAAGCTGATCTTCTCGCCTACGCCAATTTTTCTTCCTGGCCTGACCAGCGCCTGCCACTCCCAGAGCGAATCCGGCGAAATCTGCCGGGTGAGCAGTACTTCGACTTTTCCTTGCAGAAATTCTTTCGACGCCGGATTGCGCGGGCTTACCGGTTGCGCGTGCACTCCGGCGCGATGTCCGTAGAGCCGCGCGGGGAAAACCCTGGTGTTGTTGAAGACCAGCAAATCCGTGGGACGTAGCAAGTCGGGGAGTTTACGAAAGCTGCGGTCGTGCCACTCACCGGACGTGCGCTGCAGATGTAACATGCGCGAGGCCGCCCGGTCAGCCAGGGGCTGCTGCGCGATGAGCTCTTCCGGCAAATGATAGTTGAAGTCAGAGACAAGCATTTTGCTAGTTCTTAGTTCTCAGAATGACTTGATTGAAGAGCGCCAATTCGATGGCGGGTATCATTTCTTTCCGCCGGCGACCTGATTTTCCGCGTACTCCGTGATGCGTTCCAGTGTGGATTGCATTACGGCCTGATATTCATCGAGAGAAGCATCAGGCGGCACCTGGATGATCTTGCTTATTCGCACTTCTACCCGGGAAAAAGGTTTGGGAAGCACGAATGCATCCCATGTCTTCAGCACCCATGCACGTTCCACTGCCAGATAAAAAGCAGTCAGGGGCAGTTGGGTGTTACGCGCCAGAAGTACCGGACCGGGTTTGGCTACATAGCGCGGGCCGCGCGGGCCATCAATCGTAAAGGCCACGCCGCGCCCTGCCCGGAGTTCCGAGTGCATGGCCAGCAGACCGGCTGCGCCTCCGCGAGTGCTGGAGCCGCGCACCGCGCGAAAGCCCAGCTTCTCAATGATGCGCGCAATATATTCGCCATCGAAGCTGCGGCTGGTCATAACAGTAATATCTCGATTGCGATAACGGTAGCCGGCGGGAAAAACGCAGCGGTGCCAGAAGACATAAATCCCGGGGAAAACGCCTTCCTGTGAAATTGCGCCTTCCTCAAAAGAAACGTGGTAGCGCAGCGTGGGACAGATCAGACGGATTGCCAGATATCCGCACCAACTGATCAGCCAGAGCAAGAAGCGCTGGCGTAGTGTGAATTTTCGGTCGCTGCTCTCGCCGGCAACGGCTGTGGATTGGGTGGCCACGTTAGATGTTCTCAACCAAGATTATCAGGCGTGGCTGCGCGCTGACAGTTTTTGGTCATCACACACACGCCGCCATCTTCAAGCGTATTTCACCCATTTTATGATCTCGGACAGCGTCGGCCGCTTGCCGTACATGAGAATACCGACCCGATAAATGCGCGCGCATATGCTCAGGGTCACGTAGATTGTGGCGATCATCAAGGCAAGGCAAAGCGCAATCTGCCAGAAAGGCGGCTGCTCGACCATGATCCGCAGAAACATGAGGATGGGAGCAAAAAATGGCACCAGCGAAAGAACCACCGAAAGCGGCGCGCTGGGCGCCCGAAAGATGAACATCATGAACATGACAGCCATGACGATGGGCATCACCACCACAAAGCTGAGCTGCTGCGCCTCTTCTTCAGAGTTCACCATGGCCCCGACGGCGGCCGAGATTGAGCTGTATAGCATGAACCCGAGCACGTAGAAAATAGTGAAGTAAATGCCCTTGACCGGTGAAAGATGTACACTTCCCTCCGCAAGATTGAATGCAACCATGCCGATACCGCCGAAGACAGCGGCGGCAATCGCCCAGACTGCGATTTGGGTCAACCCCACCGCCCCCACGCCGATCATCTTGCCGGCCATCAGCTCTTTGGGTGTGACCGTGGCCAGCATCACTTCCATCACACGCGAGGTTTTTTCTTCCAGCACCGAGCGCATCACCGCAACCCCGTGCACGATGACCGTCATATAAAGGACCATAACCAGCAGCAGGGTGGTTAAAAACAGCACGATGCCCGTGGATTTGCCCGCCTCGACCGGAACTGCATCCACTTGCACCTGCTTCAGCACGCTATCCAGGTCAACGTGGCTTACGCCGCTGTCGAGAATGCGCTGGCGTACGACGGTGCGGAACAGCGCCCGACTCAGGCGCTCCTGGACTTCAAAATCAGCCACCGATTGAGTGTAGAAATTAACTTTGGCGCCAGCCACCGCATCTTTTGTAAGCCATAGGAAGCCGTCAAGTTTCTTGCTTTCAACTTCTTTTTTTAACCACTGCTGTTCGGCATCGGTCGCACTGGAATCGGTCTCTATTAAATATTGCTCGCTGTTACCGCTACCCTTCCGCGTGAACTGCTCCTTGAATCCCTCGACCAACTGTGGATCGTCGGAGACAACCGTGATCCGCTTCATGCCGCCGACCTTCATGGTCATCAACTTGGTGGGCAGCAGCGTGAACCCGGCCATCATCGCAGGAATGAGAAACGTCATGACCCAGAAGGCCTTGGTGCGGAGACGTTGCAGGTACTCACGGCGAACAATGAGTGCGATATTGCGCAGGGTTTCAGGCATTGCTCTTTCCCACCACGTCAATAAAGATCTCTTCCAGCGAAGGCTCGACTAATTCAAATCGGCTCACCCGGGAATGCGCCGCCACAGAGCGCAGCAACTCCTGGGCATCGGCGCCGGGCGCGAGGCGGACCTCCACATAATTCCCGAAATTGTTATAGGCCTCTACCAGCGCAGAGTGCTGCAGGAAGTCGCCATTGCCTTCATACTGAATCTGCACGTTGTTGCGGCCGTAGCTTGATTTGATCTTCTTGAGATCGCCTTGCAGCACGGCCTTGCCGCCATTAATCAGGGTGATGGCATCGCACAATCGCTCCACTTGTTCCATCTGGTGCGTGGAAAACAAAATGGTTTTGCCGGCGTGCTTCATCTCCAGCAAGACGTCTTTCAACAACACCGTGTTCACGGGATCGAGGCCGCCGAAGGGCTCATCCATGATGATGAAATCAGGATCGTGCAGCAGCGCGGCAATAAACTGGATCTTCTGCTGCATGCCCTTGGAAAGCTCTTCCACTTTCTTCTGTAATTTTTCCGCGATCTCCAGACGCTCACACCAGTGATGCGCACGCCGGGAAGACTCAGCAGCACTGAGCCCATGCAACCTTCCCAGCAGGACAAGATGCTCGAGCACCTTCATCTTCTTATATAAGCCACGCTCTTCCGGCAAATAGCCCACGCGCTGCAGGTGCTTGCGGCAAAACAATTCGCCGAACAACCGCACCTCGCCCGAATCCGGCAGGGTGATGCCGATCATCATGCGGATGGTGCTGGTCTTGCCCGCACCATTCGGCCCGAGGAGTCCAAAAATTGTGCCGGGCGCAATGCTGAAGGAAAGTTCATCCACAGCAACAACCTGGTTGTAGCTCTTGCACACTCGTTGCAGCTCAACCGTGAACATAGCTCATGATTCTATATGAGGGTTGCATCAGAACAGCATACCTTCGCTGTAAATCACCTGGCCCTCGACCAGCTTCGCTTCTTTGGTAATCACGTGCGGACGCGATGGCGAAGCATCCTGAATGTGTAGTACATCATTTCCGCGCAGAGCAAAATAATCGGAAACCAGCATGCGGTGGCAGTGAAAGAACACCTTCTCGGCACACATGATGGCAGTTGGAGCGCTTTCGGCAAACTCAGAGACGCGCTGCGCCGCTTGCTGGAACGCCGGCGTGAGCATGTAATCGGCATAGTTGCGAAAAGAATCATTGCGCAATCCAATGTTGGGCGAATCGTCGCGCAGCTTTTTACGGCGACCGCCCAACTCTTTCATCCAGACATACTGAATGCCTTTTTCTGGCAAAGACTTTTCGAGTGACTCGCGGTTAAAGTAGGGCATCCGGCGCGACATGGGAAAGGCGCGGATATCAATCAGAGTCTGGATGGAATGGACGTGAAGAATTTTTAGAAATTCATCGAGAGGACGTGTGGAGTGGCCGAGGGTATAAAGCGTCATTGCTGCTCAACATTCACTTTGCGGAATCAATCTGCAACAACGCTTTCACGATCACTGCATCCTGTTCCGGAAAAACCGTGCGCAGGTCGAGCAGCACCCTTCCCTCTTCTACCCGCCCGATAATGGGCAAGGGTTGCGCAGCGCGCAGTCGTTCCGCCAAGGCATCGGCGCTTAATTTTTGAGCGTCCAGCACGAGCAACCATGTTGGCAAGGTGGCCTGGGGAGCAGCCCCGCCACCGATCACTGACTCTCCCGCGATAATCTCGATTTTCAAGCTGGAGGCGGAAGAAAGAGTTTTTTGGACCGCAGCAGCACGCTCACGAATTGCATCGGCAGAAAGATGCATCATGCGCAACGCAGGAATAGCCGAGCTGTCGTTGCGTATGTAAGCCAACAGTGTGGCTTCGAGCGCAGCATACGTAAGCTTATCTACACGCAACGCGCGGAAGAGCGGATTCTGCCTGAGGCGTGCAATCAGCTCTTTTCTTCCGCTCAGAATTCCCGCCTGCGGTCCGCCCAGGAGTTTGTCACCGCTATAGGTCACGATGTCAACTCCCGCACGCAAGCTGTCGGCGACACCCGGCTCTCCACTCACGCCTATACTGCGCAGATCGAACAGCGCCCCGCTGCCCAAATCTTCTACAACGGGAATCTTATGCTTGCGGCCCAGAGCAACCAGCTCCGTCAATGCCGGCTGTTCGGTAAAACCGACCATGGCAAAGTTCGAGCGATGCACGCGCAGCAGCACTCGCGTCTTCTCGGTGATGGCGCGTTCGTAATCAGCGATGCGCGTGCGGTTCGTTGTCCCAACCTCGCGCAGAGCGGCGCCGGCCTTGGCCATGACGTCGGGAATGCGGAAGCTGCCACCGATTTCGACCAGTTCGCCGCGCGATACAACCGCTTCGCCGCCTTCGCCCAGCGTGTTGAGAACCAGCAGGACTGCTGCCGCATTATTGTTGACCACCACAGTTGAAAGACCGCCGGCAGAGGCGCCCAACTGCTGGGCAAAAAGTTTGGCAAATAATTTATCGGTATGCGAATCGCGTTTTCCGCGCTCGCCACCTTCAATATCGAACTCGAGGTTGGAGTAGCCAGCAGCGATTTCCTGTATTCGCTGCAGTGTCGCTTCGCCCAGCGGCGCGCGTCCAAGATTGGTGTGCAGGATGACCCCAGTAGCGTTAATGACCGAACGCAACGAAGGCTGCAGTGCCTGGCGTAACTCGCGCTCGACCGCCTGCACAATTCCCTGCACTGCTACTTCAACACTCTTGCTATCCAGATGACCAGAAGATATTTCAGTACGCAGTCTGGCGAGAACGTTGCGTGCAGCATCGGCTACGGCAACGTGGCCCTCGGCGCGAGTGACTTCAGCCAGCGCCTGCAGAACTTCATCCAAAGAAGGAAGCAGGCGGTAAAGGTCGGATTTGCTTGTGGTAACCACGTTCATAGTTTCCAATTTCGAGTTGCAGGTTTCAAGTATGAAACAACCCTCAAGCTCGAACAGTTAAGCGCGATTTCGAGCGAGTCGGTGTAGGTCAAAGTGAAACTTTTTCGAAAGCAGCCATTTCTTCCGCTCCGCCAGAGAATCTACGAGGTTTGCAGCGTACTAGCTCGCCAGGCTGAAATTCCCATGCTTCGTCTTCATGCTTAGGGCCGCACAGCCTGTAAACGTCGCCGCTCATATGTTCAGCCTGAACCGGACGCCAACAATCGGTCCCCTCGTCCAATAGTGCTACGTAAACCGTCTTCACGGCGCTGCTCCTGCTTGGCTTCAATCATCTCACGCATTCACGTGCATCTTCGGGATATGTCTTACACGGTTCCTTCCAAATCGAAACTTTTCTTATCCCGCCTCAATTAATCCATACCGCCTCTGCCAATGGCTGTGCAAGTAATGCAGTGTACGGGAAAGCTCTTCGGCGGTAATTTCCGCATTGGGAGCAGAGGCCACCAGGGCGGCTTCGCTCTTGGCCTGCTCCAGGATATCGCGGTCGCGCAGCAGGTTAGCCACACGGAAGCTCGGCATTCCCGCCTGGCGCGTACCGAAGAACTCGCCCGGACCGCGCAGTTGCAAATCGAGTTCGGCGATCTCGAAGCCGTTGGTGGTGCGCACCATGGCATCGAGGCGCTGCTCGCCTTCCTCAGAAACTTTTCCGCCTGTCATAAGGACACAGAAAGACTTGGCCGGGCCGCGGCCGATGCGTCCACGCAACTGGTGAAGTTGCGACAGGCCGAAGCGCTCGGCGTGTTCGACAATCATGAGGTTAGCGTTAGGAACATCTACGCCGACCTCAATCACCGTGGTCGCCACCAGTACATCGAGCTCCCCGCGCTGGAAGCGGCGCATGACGGCGTCTTTTTCGTCGGCATCGAGCCGCCCGTGCAGCAAGCCCACGCGCAGATCGGGGAGAATGCGTTTGCTCAGCTCGTTATACATCTTGGTTGCGGCTTTGACGTCGAGAGTTTCGCTCTCGTCAATCACCGGGTAAACAACGTATGCCTGGCGTCCGGCGGCAACCTGCTTGCGCAGAAAAGCCCACACCTCCGTTGAACGCTCGTCGGAGACACGCCGAGTCACAATGGCCGAGCGTCCCGGTGGAAGCTCGTCGAGAATGCTGATGTCCAGGTCGCCGTAAAGTGTGAGCGCTAATGTACGTGGAATCGGCGTTGCTGTCATGACCAGCGTATCGGGTTCAGCGTCGTTTCTTTCGGCGGCGTTTTCCGGCGCTTTTTTCATCAGCTTGAAGCGCTGCAACACGCCGAAGCGATGTTGCTCATCCACGATCACCAGTCCCAATTTGGCAAATTCGACTTTTTCTTCGATCAGCGCATGGGTTCCGATCACAAGCTGAACGTCTCCGCGTGCGATGTGGCGGCGGGTATCGCGCTTGCGCTCTTCTTCCAGCGACCCGGTTAGCAAGACAATGCGATATCCAGCGGGCTCCAGAATGCGTCGCGCGCTTAAATAATGTTGCGTAGCCAGAATTTCCGTCGGTGCCATCAACGCCACCTGGTATCCGTTTTCAATCGCGATGATCGCCGCCTGCAAGGCGATGATGGTCTTGCCCGAGCCCACGTCACCTTGCAGTAGCCGCCGCATGGGGACGGGTTGCTGCATGTTCTCCGCGATTTCTTTGAGCACTTTCTTCTGCGCGTCCGTGGGATGAAAGGGCAGAATCTTCTTCAATGCTGCGCGCACGTTCTCGGTAACTTCAAAGGCGATCCCCGGCTGGGCGCGCATGGTCTTGCGCTTCAGCTCCAATCCCAGTTCGAGAAAAAATAATTCCTCGAAGATCATGCGGCGGTGGGCCGGTGTGCGCGCCGCCTGCAACGCAGAAAAATCAGCCTCCGGCTCCGGCCAATGGACGCGCCACAAGGCCTCGGCCCGTGACAGCAGAGCCATGCGCGAGCGTATCGCCGGCGGCAGAGTTTCAGGCAAACTGTTTTCGCCGGAGCCGTCGGGCACAACCTGCTCCAGCGCGCCACGAACGATGCGCCGAAACCATTTCGACGTCAGCCGCCGGTCCGCCGCCGATTCATAAATGGGAACAATGCGCCCGACCTCAAGTGAGTTAGCAGCCTCCGCTTCCGCGTCGTCATCAGGATCGGCCAACACCTCAAACTGCGGCTGGATGATTTGCAATCCACCGCGTCCAAATGTACTGCGTTCCACCCTGCCATAGAGGGCGACAGTCTGTCCCGGCTTGAATCTGTCTTTGAGATATGTCCCGTTAAACCAGATGCAGGTAAGGCCCGCCCGGCCCTGGGCAGCCGTCATCTGAAAGATAGGCATGCGCTTGGTACGGAACAGGCCTGAGTTGCGCACTTCGGCAATTACGCTGGCCATTTCGCCTTCGCGCAGTTCCGCAATCCCTCGCGGATTCAGACGGTCTTCATAACGAAAAGGCAGGTAGTAAAGCAGGTCTTCGACGACATGAATGCCCTTGGTGGCCAGCAAGTCGGCAATGCGCGGGCCGACTCCCTTCAAATATTGCACCGGCGTGGTCAGGTCTGGCACTTGTTATCCTGTCTCAGGTCTGAGATGGATTATAGAAGTTCTCGGCGCTTGCTAATCAGTTGCGCGTTTCCAGTTTTGGTGCAGAAGGTAACAAAGGCAGTTTGTTGAAAGGCCCGATGTTCCGAGTGCGCGGAAAACATCACCATAGCCGACGAACCTTATAAGTATCGAAAGCAACATCGTTGCTGATGATCGGAATATTTTCCGCCTGGGCTTGCGCGATCAGCATACGATCAAATGGGTCCTTGTGTGGTTCGGGCAGCAGCCCCGCCCGAACCGCATGGTTATCTGTGATTGGTAAACTTTCAAAATGTTCATTCCTGAGATATCCGGCAAAGTCGCCCAGTAACTCTGCGGCACCCGGGAGTTTGCCCAAACGAAATTTTATGGCAATTTCCCAAGCCGAGGCTGCGCTTACAAGGAGGGTGTTATTAGCACGTGCAATTAGCTTGCGCGCTGAAACACTCAATGCTGGATCATCACTAAGCCACCAAAGCAACGTGTGGGTATCAAGCAATAGGCGCATCTCTCTACTCCCAACCCGCCAGATCCTCGCTTGGCAACGGCTCGAAGAATTCCTGTCCAACGCGGAGCTTGCCACGCAGAGCCCCAGGCTGGCGCCGGCCCTTGGAGTCTGAAATTGGAACCAATCGCACTACGGGGTCAGGACCGCGAGAAATTATGATTTCTTCACCGTCACAAGCTTTCTCAATTAATCGAGAAAGATTGGTCTTGGCTTGATGAATGGTAACAGTTTTCATGGGCACGACCTAGCTAATATAGATTAGCTAATACCGACAAATTTAGCAAGACGAGCTTCAGTGGAGATTTGCCGCAGACTATCCTATAGATGAGTTGGGGGCGCTGAATCCCGCTCCCCCAGCAGGATTTCCGGCTGCGAAGCCCATAAAATTTTATGCTACGCCGATTCGTAAAAGCCCTGGCGGCCGTGCTGGCGGGAGCTGCCATCTACTGGGTTATCCGTCCGCATCTGCCGGCCGTGGCCCGGCACCAGATCTTCCACGAGGACCTTGGCCTATTGGTCTACGGCCTGATTTCCGCCTTAATTTATGGCCTGCTTTGCTGGTTTGACCGCAAGTAACTAACAAATTAACAGCCTTTGCGCCGGTTTTCGCTGTACAATTCTGGAACTCTTTCCCCAGTTCAGAGTATGCAGAAAATTGCAATTTTATATGATGCCAGTCAGATCGTTCTCTCCACCTTCGATCTGGATGAGGTGCTGGAACGCATCCTCGATACCGTGCGTGACTACTTTAATCTGGATAACGGCACCATTTTGCTGCTGGATAAAAAGACCAAGGAGCTCCACGTAAAGAGCCATTTCGGATGCATCCAGGCCCCCCGAGACCTGCGCATCCCACTGGGAAAGGGACTCACCGGCACTGCCGCCAAGGTCAAGCGGCCTATTTACTCGCCCGATGTAAGCAAAGACCGGCGCTACTTAAAGGTCACAAATGGCACGCGCTGCGAGGTGGCCATTCCTCTACTGGTGCGCGACGAGGTGGTCGGGGTGCTCGACATCCAAAAAGATGTGATCGATGGTTTCGACCGCGAAACCATTGATCTGCTTACGCTTTTTTCCACCCAGGCTTCCATCGCCATTCAGAATGCGCAGCTTTACTCGCGCGAACAGCGCCGCACGCAGCAGCTCGAAGCCATCAACGCTGTTGCCAAGGAAACCCGCGCTTTGTTGAAGCCGGAAGAGCTGTTCCCGGCAATCTGTAATTTGATATTGCAATATTTCCCAGTAGACCATGCCATCGTGCTTACTGTGGAGCGCAAGAAGCTGCTCTTGCGTGCCCATAAAGGGAAGCTCAAGGAACTGGTTACGGTGGGATTCGAACTGCCCCAAAATTCCGGCATCAGCGGACACGCACTCGCAGAGGGCCATACGATCGTGGTGCCCAACCGGGCAAAATCCCATGCCGGATACGTTGCCGCGTTCCAGGAAACCCAGGCTGAAATTTGCATCCCGCTGGTTTCGTTGGGACAAAAAATAGGCGTTCTTGCCCTGGAAAATGCTGCGCCTGATTCCTTCCGCGATGAGGACATTCAAGCCCTCGAAGCCGTCGCCGATATCTGCGCCGACGCCATCCACAACGCACTATCATTCAAGAAAGCCGAAGAGATGGCCGATACCGACGGCTTAACCGGCATCTACAACCGCCGCCACCTGGAAAAAAGAATGATCGCTGAGATTGACCGTCTCTCGCGCTACGAGCACGGCATGGCCGTGCTGATGATTGACATTGACTACTTCAAGAACCTGAACGACGAGTTCGGCCACATTCTCGGGGATGAGGTGCTGCGTCAGATCTCAGCTCTTTTCAGCAAGCATATTCGCAAGGCAGACGTTTTATGCCGCTACGGCGGTGAAGAGTTCGCTGTGCTTTTACCGGAAACCGTAGGAGAAAAGGCCATGAAGGCCGCCGAAAAATTGCGCGGTTTCGTAGAGAATTTCCACTTCCCTGGTTTGAATCGGCCATTGACCGTCAGTATT
>Ga0210384_10000454_pt1 | contig 62734 bp, 44 predicted proteins | sample IncBWH2MmetaG_FD_160574 | JGI IMG/M metagenome (GOLD analysis project Ga0210384, IMG submission 160574) | Forest soil microbial communities from Barre Woods Harvard Forest LTER site, Petersham, Massachusetts, United States - Inc-BW-H-2-M | ecosystem: Environmental > Terrestrial > Soil >...
TGTTTTGCTGCCTGCCCTGGGACCCTTGGTGTATTACTGCTTGGCGATCTATTCCGGCTGGATCTACTTTAGGAAGATTGAGAGATTCAGTCCTCCTAAGTCCAACAAAATTGCCGCCGTAAGCATCCTGAAGCCCGTTCGAGGAGTGGACCACGAGGCTTATGAGAATTTCGCAAGCATGTGCCAACTGGACTATCCGGAGTATGAAATCATATTCGGTGTTGGCGAGGCGGATGACCCGGTCATTCCGCTGCTGCAAAAATTGCAGGCGAAATTTCTCGAAACATCGATCCGTGTGATCGTAGGGATCAAACAGCTCGGTAGTTGCCACAAGACCAATACTCTCTACCGGCTCGCGTTGGAGGCGAAACATAGTCTGCTGGTCATAAACGACAGCGACGTGCGCATGGAGAAAGACTACCTGAGGCAGATTCTGGCGAGCTTCTCCGATCCAAAGGTGCGCCTGTTTACAGCACTGTTCCAAAGCAGGGCTGGTAACGGATTTGCTGAGAGGCTGGATGCTAATGGGGTGGGGTGCCGACCGACTCAGCGGCCAGCATGCTTCTACAGCGGAGATTCTCGCAAATCGATTTCGCCTATGGCTGGACAGTACATTTTTTCCAAGCGCCGCGGTGAGTGTCCACAATGTGGTAGCCACTTAGTGAAAAGATGTCGGAGAAAAGGATTCGTGGAAGTGGTAGTTTTCCGTGTCCTTTATTTGTGGCCATTTCTTTGCAACGAATGTAATGCTCGATATTTCGATTACATTCGTTCCATTGAGCAGTCGAAGCAGCCGCTCTCCTGAAGAATTCCCTTTATAATCAATAATCAACTTAGTGATAGAGGACTACTTCTGGTAAGTTGCATAATCGGACGAGTGGTTCCCAGACTATAGGGGACAGCACGATAGGAGGAACCAATTGGCCGCACGCGGGTCCCAAATTTGCAACTCCAGAATGTCAACCTTGTTGCATGTAACGACTAGCAGGGAGAAATCGTGCAACTAGCATGGCGACCCCAAACCTTTACCGCATTTAATCAGTCTTTTTGAGTTTAGCCCAGCGCGCTCGCGCTGCCTTGCTCGCAATTTCGCGTCGTTTTTCGGCTGTTAGCTTTAGGTTGCGCGCCTTGCCACCACGTCGGCCTAACTCGACGGCGTGCGGATCCTTATCGTTCTTCTTGGCCATCGAATTAGAACCTTATATCGACACCTCTGACTTATCAAGAAAACACTTGACATATGCTAAGCGCTAAGCATATCCTTAGCGCTTAGCATATGTGGTGAGGAGGATTCGATGAAGAAAAGCCACCGACTCGTTAGATCAAATCTCAAACTTGCTAGGGCGATTTGGGGAGAACTTCCAAGAACAAAGCTAGTTCAATTAAGAGCGCTTGTTGAAAGTCACTCTCTGTCGGTTGCATTGGGAGATGTCCGATTCCTTGACAGCCACTGGTACATCACCCATTGGAGCAAGGCAATTGAGCTGGTCAAAGTGGCGCGCCGCGAAGGTGAAGACTTTGACAGTGCAACCTGGTTGCACAAAGCCAAAGAGATGCCCAAGGAAGGATTCAAGAGCGAAGTCCAGCGCCACCTTACTGGCAAGGATACGGAGCCCTGGGAAATCATCTACTTCAAGCTTTACACAAGTCAGATCCCAGTTGTTGAGAAAGCGCTCGAAATGGCCGCGCTGATGTTGGGTTCCGACAAGTCGCGGGGTTATTGCCTGGAGATGATCTGTGCCGATTTTCTAGCTGGGGCTGCTCTTGGTGAGAATCAATCTTGAAACTTATTGAGATTGGCATGAAATCAGCACAGCCATTCGTCGAGGATGCGTTGACCGGTAAAATGCAGAGGCAGCGGCTACTCCAGAAACAACCTCGATTGAGATTGGATCCTGCGCAGTACAAAGCACTCAAGAATCAAGTGCTGGAGCGGGATGGTTGGCGATGTCAGGATTGCGGTTCTGTTCAAATGTTAGAAGTCCATCATGTAAATCCCCGGAGTAAGCTCGGCCACGACGCTTCGGAAAACCTGATTACGCTTTGCGTTGACTGCCATCGACGTCGACACGGGAGGAAGTTCAACGTACGTCACGCCTACAGCGAATAATCTGACTCATCCTTATATCTAAATATCTAAGCCTTTTGCCGGCAGTGAGTAGTCGCCAAGTGCAGCGGGTCGACCGAGCGCGAGAATGTAAGCGTTGACCTGCTTCCCCTTTATCAAGCCCAAATCTGATCGCCGACTGTTCGGCCGACCTACTGCATTCTGTACTGTATGGTCACATTGGCGTCAGCCGGATTGGTAGTGCAACCCGCGGCAGCCGTTTGTAATTTGACTTGCAAGGATGCTCCTGCGGCATAACTCTGCGAGATGGCCCCACTGTCGTTCGCGACCGTGGAGATCGTGACGTTTATTGGCTTCGTTCCGTCGGTAAGCCGAACGACGGCGTTTGTTGTACAGCTAGCGGGAGCCGTCTTTGTTTGCACTTGGATACGCGTAATAATCACAGCCCTGTCCGTCGTCCAAGTCGCCCCTGTCCAGGTCGAAGTCAGCGCGCCTGGGAGAAAGACGTTTTGCTCCGAGCGAGGGCTTGAGGTAACTGTTTCTGGTCCAAGCGCCAGGCCTTGCGTGAAATGTTGGAGTTTTGTCCAGTCCTGTTCAACGTCAGAGTGCGTAATAGGGTGGAGATTTCCACCAGACCAGTTGTGAAAACTGATGCTAGCTGCAGCTGCATTGCTGTAGTTTACGAACCCTGGTGAGCCCGCCTTATACGTCGTGTCAGAGGCCGTCTGAAGGACTGCTCCGTTGTAGTACTGAGTGATTGTTGTCCCTTGAACCTCGCAACGAAGAACGTCTCCCGAAGTCAGCGTCTGCGTAACGCCGGCGCTCAGGAGAGTGGAAGAGGTTCCAATAGCTTTATAGATTCCGGTAGCGTTTTGGATTCCGGACTTGAATGCGCACTCGTATCCACCACTGGAAGTTAAACGAACAGCGGGAGAGAAGACGGGACCTGATCCGCTCGATGTGGTTACACTGAATTCCGCAAACTGGTCATTGGCAAAGAGATTCGCACTCCAGAATGCCGCCATCGCTTGGTTGCTAGCGGTGTTCTGTACAGTGTTACTGATAATGCGAGGCGGAGTGAAGACGCCACCCGGTAGATAGCTTGTCCAACTCGAACCGAGATCGCCGTTCGAACGGTTGAAGGAGTCGTAGGCGGAATTGAGATAGCTTGTTACGGGTACGATGCCATTCACGTCTGGAAGAGTTTGTGCCCGATTAGCCGAAAAGCTATTCAGCGTAAGCGTACTGACGAAGCCACCACCCGTGATCTTAACTGATTGAGCCGCTACACCTTCAGGACCCAAGACGGCGGAAGAAGCCATATTTGCGTTCGGACTACTGGCGGTAAAGGAATCCCCTACTCCAGTGTCAGTCACGCTTGTTCCGCGGACGCTGTAAGAGGCAGGAGAGTTCCCTGGATCGGAAGCACAAGGTGTGTTGTTTGCAGCGCGTCCACGGCAAAGGCGTGCGCCAATCTGTCCAGGGAGAGCGGTCCAACTTACTCGACAGCTTAGGTTCCCTCCCAATGTCGTGCATGGCGTTACTGTCGCAGGAGACGCTCCTGTGGTGTCGCCGTTGGCATCAATCGCTATGATTCGGTAGTAGTAAGTACCGGGAGCAAGAGAACCTCCAGCGACCGCGACTGCTGTCGGTGCTGATGGCAAGCCCATCTGGTAGCCTATGGTAGCTGTTCCATTCGTCTGAACCCCGAAACCTGTTAGGGAAGCATTCCCCGAACCGGTAGCATCAGATGCCGGAGTGACGTTTGAAGAAGATATTCCGCCAGGTCCTTCGAAGTAGATCGAGAGAGGACCGCCCGTGAAGACACTGTGGCCTCCTTGTGGGACGTTTGAGAGGTTTGTGAGCTTGACAGTCCCGCCAGTGCCACCAGCCGAGAGATTAGCAACCAAAGCCGTTGGGTAATCTGCAGGAGAAATGTTCTCCAAGTTTACGCCGCCGAAACCAACGTTCACAGTGGGGTAGCTACTTGAGATCAGAAGCGGGATGTCCATATTCTGTGTTTGGATGTCTTCCATCAGGTCGAAGCCCACGCCGTTCGTGGAATTCGAGTGGTTTTCCTCGACGCCAGAACGTCCAATAAACCAGCACTGCTTGAACCCGAAATTTCCCGTTGCCGTCCCTACATTCGGCGTGAAGACAATTCCAGGCAGAAAGGTGTAACCGATATCATCTTCACTTCCCGATGGTGCCTGTGCCCCAAGGAAAACTGACTTGCTGAAGCGATAACTGAAACCTCCGCTGCGAATGCGCATCATCTGTCCCATGAAGTCAGTTGTAGTACCGCCGTTGGTGGATATTGCAATTTCCTCGAAGGATGTTTCCCCAGCGGCGTCGTTGTAAATGATCAGAGCACCGTTGTTCATGAATGAAGAGATGCCAAGATGCTTGATGACTGACGAAGTGGAACCCACGCTTTGGTAGATAATGGGATATGCGTGGTGCGTCTGAATTGCAGGCAGGGTGTTCCAACCGAAGGCAGGTAAAACGTATCCACCGATGCCATACCAGTAGACATTCTTTGTAGCGAAGGTATCTTCGAACGCTATGGTGCCGAACTGTTCGATCACCGTTCTGCCTACCGGCTGCGTAATGTACCCGGCCATTGGCCATACGCCAGCAGGGATGTAGACCCGGCCACCATTGCCTGCTGCAGACATAGCGTTGACAAAGGCCGTGTCATTTCCGAAGAGAACAGCCGTGCCGGAGACTGCACTCGTTGTGCCATTGCCGATGGTGATCCTGTTGGTGCCGCCGCCCGATGCGATCGTCGTGACAAGGTATTGCGGCGTTGCAGAGACTGGGGCTGTCGTTGGGACGAACGTCGGAAATGTTTGGTTGTCCAACATCGGCGAGCCGTAGTCGTTGAAGAACGCTTCCGTTGGGTATGAGGTTCCGATGAGGTTGAAGCTGCCACCGGAGCGACCGTAAATGTAGTACTTCCAGGCGTTCGTCACTGGAGTCCAGGTCACCGCGTTCGCGTTGAAGGAGATTGCTGTGCCGCCGCTTGAGTCTGCTGTTGGCGTCCCTTGGACACGACTGTCGAAGCCGACCTTGCAGGTGAAGCTGGTGCTCGTAGGCGTTGAATTGATGATCCAAAATCCCTCGAAGAGTGGCGTCCGCGTCGAGAAGTACTGAATGATGACAAGTGCATTCGTTGAGAAGCCATGGGGAGAAATCGTGTGGACTGTCAGGGTTTGCCCGGAAAGAGCGATGCTGGAGATCTTCGTCGTCACACGTCCAAGCGTTGCTGCGCCCGTGGTGGTTGTTCCTGCCACTGAAGCCGCTGTGCAGCCACCTCTCTTGTCGCAAGCGATGACCTTGTAAGAATAGGATGTCACCCCTTTCACTGAGGACGGCGCAACGGGACTGCCTCCGGCGTTTACTGAGGGCGTGACCGTGACTCCTATGGGCCTCGCCAGCGTGGTCGCTGGCCCGGCAGAGTCAATACGAATCGTGTCGCCATTGAGAAACTGGCTGCCATTTGCAAGGGTAACGGAATTGGATGCCGCCCCAGCCGTTGCCGTGGTCGAGGGCGCAGGGGAAATTGACCGCGCTCCAAAGACGCGAATGTCAACAGCAGAATTTGGTCCTTTCAGGTGGGCATCCTCTTCCACTTTCTGATGCACGGCATAGGTATCGGGGGCATTCGGTTGGCCGGTGGAACTGATGTCCGACAGAGTCGCCATACTCTCGGTCCGAATGACTGAGTTCTCAGAGAATGACGGAAGCTGCGGGCCGGTTGCCTTCAGGAGTCGGTTGTTAGTTTCATTGCCGTGACTATCAAAGAGAGCCGTAATTTCACTTCCACACACCAGGAATGATGATAGAACACAGAAGGATAGCAATGGAGTCAGCCGCATCAAGCAATCTCCTCTCTTTGGTTGAATGTGGCAGGTCCGGGCTGGTTTGCTATTGACATGCTGTAGAGTTTCAACAGAGTAGCTTTTCTACATGGGGTCGTAAACCCGTTTGGAATACAAAATGCGTATCTGAAGATACTGATGTTGAAGGGCCAGGAGAAAGGGGACATAACGATGGTCGCGTTTGACAGAGTTTGGGAGGCTCTGGTAACACCTAAACCCTATGCAGAGCTCTGCTCTGCGACGGAAAAGTGCTGGCTTGGTGCGTCCTGGCGCTGGCGTTTGGTATGGCGGTATCGCGCAAAAACGCAGACAATTGCGCACGACGAGGCGTTGGAGTATGAGTGGTTTCTTGATGGGGGTGTGTCCTGAGTGCCGCTCTACAAAGCCCCAATCACGTCTGCAAAAAATACGAACGGTCTTTGCTGGTTTGATAAGATTTCTGATCGACGGGGGTTCAGTAGAACGATGCCCAATACAGTCATTCATGGCGAAGGACTGGGGAAGAGATACAATCGCGGGGCTCTGCAGCAGAGTACGCTGTTGCGCGACCATTTGAGCCGCGCGTTGAAATCACCGCTTTCGGTATTCCGCCGTACAAAGGAGGAATCGTTCTGGGCACTCAAGAATGTTTCGCTGGAAGTGAAGGAAGGCGAAGTCCTTGGCCTAATCGGCCGGAATGGTGCAGGCAAGACTACCTTACTGAAGATTCTCTCCCGGATAACTCGCCCCACGACAGGCTGGGCGGAGATTCATGGCCGAGTCGGCTCGCTACTGGAAGTAGGTACGGGCTTCCATCCCGAGCTCACGGGCCGCGAGAACACGTTTCTCTCGGGCGCTATCCTGGGGATGAGCAAACGTGAAATCACGTCCAAGTTCGACGAAATTGTAGCCTTTGCGGAGCTCGAAAAGTTCATTGATACCGCTGTGAAGCACTACTCTTCAGGCATGTTTGTGCGGCTGGCCTTTGCCGTAGCGGCCCATCTCGAGCCGGAAATCCTTCTGGTGGATGAGGTTCTGGCTGTGGGAGACATAAACTTCCAGAAGAAATGTTTGGGTAAAATGGGTGACGTGGCTCGCGAGGGACGCACCGTCGTTCTCGTCTCTCACCAGCTCAATCAGATCCGCCGTCTCTGCCACCGCGTCGTCTGGATTGATGGCGGTACCTTGCGCCGGGACGGCCCAACTCACGAAGTGGTATCCGCCTACGAATCCGACATGGCTCGCGGCAGTTCAATTAGTACCGAGCGGGACCGCGATTCGAATTTCAGGGGACATTTTCTTCGCTGGGAAATCGCGGGCTCCGGAGAGAGTCAATGTCACGTTTTAGATACTTTCGGCCCAGTCAAGATCAAGTTCTTTGTGCGAATAAATGTCCCTACCTCCCAGGGCATACATGGCGTGGCCCTCTATAACGCTGATCGCCAGCTAGTATGGGGGTTTGCTGCATATAACGTTGAGCTGGCCCCAGGAGAACAGTCGCTCTGCCATGAACTTCCATCGTTACCCTTGCGTCCGGGCGCCTATTCGTGGCTTGTAAGTCTTTACGATTCGTCAGAATTAATCGATGCTTGGAACTGTGTCCCTGAGTTGCTGGTTGCCACCGAGCCGGTGGCACATCCGCGAGACGAATGGGCAGGCCTATTGAATCTACCTGACAAATTCACCGTTTCATCGGAGGCCCGCTAGTTTTGCCTAACCAGGCCCATCAGCTGGAGGAGAGGCGGAGCATCAGTGCACTTTAGTCTTCTAGCTTGGACTGGTCGCGCACTCCGCAAAGCGGGCACCGAGCTGCTCAGAATCTCTTCAGTTGAAGGGACATGGATCGACGTTGGGGCTCATCATGGCGAGCTCACGCTTGGCTGCGCAATCCGGAATCCCGGCCTCAGAGTTTATGCCTTCGAGCCGAACTTGCGCGTCGCTGCATCACTGATCGGCCGCGCGCCGAACTTCATTGTTATTCCAATGGCAGTTGCGGAAACGGACGGTCACGCCCAATTTCATACGAATACGTTCGATGCTGCCAGTTCCATCTTGCCAATGGATGAGGATATGCGACGAGCTTGGATTGGTGGCCAAGCACTTCACGTGGATTCCATCACGACAGTCGCGACGATTCGACTGGACAATTTTATGGATCTCTCCAAAATCACCTCAGTGGATTTTCTGAAGATTGACACCCAGGGGATGGATTTGGCAGTATTGCGCTCTGCGGGTTCTAGACTCCGCGACATTCGCAAGATTACGCTGGAAGTAGACCTCTCTCCTAGGCCTCTCTACCGCGGCGCCGCTTCCAAGAGCGACATATTGGAATTCATGAGCGCCGCCGGGTTTAAGCTAATATCTGTTGAGAAGCAATCACACGGGCAGGAAGAGAATCTAACGTTTGTGCCTTCGTAGATGGCCGGATTCGAATTTGAAGTGAACATTGGCAAATACATCGAGTGACCGCAGCGCACAAATCCGATACGTCAGGCATGCTCCCGCGGATAGTACGCTTTCTCCAAAAGCCATGGCGTGAAAAGTACAGGTCGTTCTACGGCCGATGGATCCGCTTGTTTACTGGCGTTCCTCTTCCCGTGCGATTGCCCTTCGGCGCCTGGTTTCTCGCGCGAAGCGATTACATGAGCGCTACGGTGGTCTACGGAGGGTTCGAGCCTGCGGAGAGAGCCTTTGTCGGCCGATTCCTCCGACCCGGTATGACCGTGCTCGATATCGGCGCTCATCATGGTTTTTATACGCTCTTTTTCTCCAAACTTGTTGGTTCCACTGGAAAGGTCTTTGCCTTCGAGCCTTCTCCACGAGAAAGAAGAGCTTTGCGCCTGAATGTAGGCCTCAACCTCTGTAGGAACGTTGTGATACAAGGATTCGCTCTCGACAACAAGGAAGGCCAGAGCTATCTCTACCTTGCCAATCATTACGAAACCGGCTGCAACAGTCTTCGGCCCCCCGTCCTGGCCGAATCAACCTCGATCGTTCCCGTTCACGTCATTTCTCTGGATCAATGGCGCGCAGACCATCTTGCTGGTTCAGTGGACTTCATTAAGCTCGACGTGGAAGGGGCCGAACTATCTGTTCTCCAGGGAGCAGAGAAACTTCTGGAACATAGCCAACGGCCTGTCATTCTGGCTGAAGTGCAGGATATCCGCACCCAGCCGTGGGGGTATCGCGCGAGAGAGATCATCAGTTTCCTCTCCGAAAGGGGCTACAAATGGTTCTCCATTTCCGCCGATGGTTCCTTAACGCCCCTTGCAATCTTAGCGGAAACTTTCGACGGCAACTTTGTAGCTTGCCCTGAGGAATCCGAGTCAATTATTGGTCACGAAGAGGAACGCCGTACAAGTTCCGACGTGTGAGGTGACTGATAGCGAGCCCGCTAGCGTACCGTGGTCGGCCAGAATTTCTGCAAATTTTCCGCGCGCAACTGAGACTTGAACCCCGAACGCATCGATGCGCCATTCCGGAGGCGGAGAGTCTCGTCAAAGTAGGGAGTGCAGGGCAAAGGAGCGTTCCAGCACTGATATCCGTGTGCTGGCACGTAGACGGAGAGTCCGGATAATGTATGGCGAACAACCAGGTCGGCGGTCGGCAAGGGCGGCAAGCCCTCGACGGCGAGAAGCAAACGGTACGGTTCCTTCCAGCCATACCCAACGAGACACCATACCAGCAACAACAGGAGCAGTGCTGACGCCGTGCGAGCGTACGCGGGTGGTCGCCCGGAAGTGGCGGCCACAATTCCGCAGGTTCCGAGGGTCCCAGCGGTGGTCCAGATAGCAAATTGGCCGAATCGCATGTCCGGGGAAGCCCAGAACCAAAAGACCATGGCCGCGAGAGAAGGAAGTAGGGGCCAAAGCCAGGAACAAGGGGGACTGGGCTTGCTGCGAATTCGCAGAGCGAAGAACGCCGCCAAACCAGCCAGGGAAATCGTGAGCGGGACTTGAAACGCAACGCGGTTCCGAAATGCGTGACCAAGCCATACGCTGAGCCACGCGAAACCGTGGGTGTCTGCAGCCGAAGCTTCGGGGATGCGGCCCCAAGATTGAACCCCAGTGGCATACCACTTCGCAACACAAAAGGGAGTCTTCCAGTCGACGGGAAAACCAAGAATGGTGGCGGGGAATAAAGGATACCCGCTCAAAATAATGCTGCGGACTAACCAGGGAAGTAGGATCAGAGCGGAGAAAGTGAGCGCGGCGACGAGGTACGTTGTCCGTTTCTGGGTGGAGCGAGAAAGCAACCAAATCCTACGATATGCGAGGCACCAGGCAAGTAGTGCGAAAACAACAGTTGAAAGCTTGAATGAGACGGCCAAGGAAAACAGAGATGTGGCGACGAGCAGGCGTGAAGAGCCCCGGCTTGGTTGGGATGCGTCATTTGATTGGGAAAAGTTCTCAAAGAGGAGGCCTGCGGCAACCAGGCAAGCAATCGCGGCGGGCTCGTCGGTTAAAGTGCCTACGATTTTGGAACGGGTGGCCCAGAATATTGCCGGAATGGCAAGAATGGAGTGAAACCAATCGGCAGGAGAGACATAAGATTTGGCAAAGACACGTACGCAGGCTGGCAGAATGCTGAGGCACAGAGCGGCTATTATAAGGCCCGCGAAGAGATGATGTGCTAGGTCGCGCCACAGGCCTTGCTGAAGGACGGCGATGAAAAGAAACACTGAGCTGTTGAAGCCGAGCCGTCCATGGAGGTTTGTAAGGCCGGGAACCGCTGGATAACTCTGTATCCAGCGGACAGCGGGGGCTCCATACAGACCTGTGTCGTAATAGTCGCAGGGTCCGGCGGAGCGAAGAGCGATGAACAGGGCAATAGCCACGGCAAATAGAATCAGCCATAGGGGGGATTGCAACACCATTTTGACGCGGTTGAAGAGGATAAAACGGTTTAAGAATATGCCGAGAATGCCGGCGCAAAAGAGCACCATTGTTGTTGAAGACGTGATGGGGAGCAGGAGATTCCAGATTTCAAGAACTGCAACCGAACCGGAGAGACCCATCCAGAAAGCGTCGAAGAGAGAGAAGTCTTCGACTAACAGCGCTAGAATGGCAGAGCCGATACCGATGAGGGCGAAGCCTGCGAATGCCCACGTTAAAAAGATTTCCAGTGCAGAAAAGAGGAGCATCTACGGGTTGCCCCTTGCGGATGTAAAAGTATTTGGCCGGCGCATTTCTTCTCCAGCTGTGGTTGTTTGGGTGAAACGTGCGACCTCTTTTTAGCACGACACTTGTGTTGATGCAGATGTTTTTCTTGGCTAGTCTATGAGTATGTCTTTCAGCAATGTGGAAATCTCACGCGTAAGAGAATACTGGAACAGCCGTCCCTGTAACATCCGGCATTCGACCGCGCCAATCGGCAGTAAGGAATATTTTGACCAGGTCGAAGCACGGAAATACTTCGTTGAATATCACATTCCGGCATTTGCGGAGTTCCCACGGTGGTGCGGGAAGAAAGTTCTGGAAATCGGGTGCGGCATCGGCACGGACACGATTAACTTTGCACGGGCCGGAGCGCAAGTGACAACCGTGGACCTCTCCGAAAACTCACTGGAGCTTGCACGCAAGCGCGCCTCTGTCTTTGGACTGGATGACAGAATCCGATTTTGCCTAGGGAATGCGGAGCAGCTGTCCGGGTTTGTTCCCATGGAGCCGTATGATTTGATCTATTCGTTTGGCATGATTCACCACACGCCGCACCCTGAGGTTGTCCTTGATCAGTTGCACGCATATGCGCGGCCGGGCACAACCCTCAAGGTCATGGTGTATCACCGCAGGTCGTGGAAAGTGGCGCGGATTCTTCTGACCGAGAGCCGGGGGGCATTCTGGAAACTGCAGGAATTGGTGGCTAAGAATTCAGAAGCGCAAACGGGCTGCCCGATAACGTACACGTATACACGGCGGGAAGGCCGAAAGTTGCTGGAGCGGGGCGGCTTTCGCGTTACGGACGTGGAGGTCGAGCACATCTTTCCGTATCGGATCGCGGACTATATCAAGCACCAGTATGTCAAGGAACGGCATTTCCGCTGGATGCCACGGCTGCTCTTCCGCGCTCTCGAAAGACGATTGGGCTGGCATCTCTGCCTTACCGGCCAAGCGTAGCATTATCCTTTTCATACTTTCTGTACTTCGAAAACTTTCCCCGTTCCTCGTTTTTCCGTTATTCTTGGTAAGTGCTTACACTTTTCACCATTCCCAAACCGTTCCGAGGGCACATCGGTGTGATTCAACGCAATGCCATTGAGAGTTGGACGCATCTACGGCCACGGCCAGAAATCATTCTAATGGGAGAGGACGAGGGGACAATGGATTTGGCCCGCGAGCTGAGGTTGAGGCACGTGCCGCAAGTTGCGTGCAGCGACCACGGCACGCCACTACTCAGCGATCTCTTTCGTCAAGCCAAGGCAGCCGCGAGTTGGCCATGCATGTGTTACGTGAATGCGGACATTATTCTCTTGAGCGATTTTCTACGAGCCGTGGAAATTGCTCAGCGAAACTTTTCAAAATCGTTAATGGTCTCCAAGCGGATTAATCTGGGCATCGTCGAAAAGCTCAATTTCGAAATATCTTGGGAAGAAACTATCAAAGCGTGGGCCGGCGTCCATGGCAAGGACGAGCACCATACCGGGATCGACGTATTCGTTTTCCCAAAGGAGATGTATCCGGAGATTCCAGATTTCGCGATCGGGCGGTTGTGGTTTGACCACTGGTTGATCAAGGCTGTGCGAGAACAGAATCTGCCAGTGGTGGATGCGTCGCTGGTAGCGCCGGTAATTCATCAGGAACATGATTATAACCATGTGAGGGGTGGCAGGGAGGAGGTGTGGCGCGGACAGGAAGCCGAGCGAAATCTTCAGTTGTATGGCGGCATCGAGCGCGACTATACACTGCTGGACGTGACGCACGAGCTGATTCCCGATGGATCTGTTCGGAGAGTACGCTTCCGCAAACCTCTTTTTAAGATTAAGCAATTTGCCTGGGAGATTTTCGTGCGACGGACGGCACTCTTGCGGAGAGCACTCGGCCTTCGCAAAAAAGTTAAACAGCCAGCGGACCATCAGATCTCCTGAACATCGGCGAAAGCCCGTTGTCTTTAAATAAAATACTAATGCCAAGAAGCCTACTGCGAATCGCTACACCTCGATGTGGGTACAAACATCGGCTATATGACAAGTATTTTAGGCATCCGTGTGGGTCCGAACGGGCGGGTCCATTCCTTCGAGCCACATCCGTAGGTGTTCGATTCGCTAAAGGAAAATGTCGAGCTATGGAGACGAGATAGTAGGTGCGGTTTGTTTCTCCTCCACTAGATCGCGCTAAGTAAGGAACACACAAAGCGTATCTACATACGAGGGGCTGGTTCCCGACCAATCGCAGAACAGCCTGGATTTCTGAAACAACAGAGACTGGTCCAGATGTGCGAGCTTGTGAATTGCCGATCTGAATCTTGACAGCGTGCTGGGCAAGGATGAAACCATCGGTATCTTGAAGATAGTCGTGCAAGGACATGGCTCGGCGCGCTGCAGTGAATGTCACGTCGACTTCAACGAGTGCCGTGCACGATATCGTATTTGAAGAAGAAACAGCCATTCCAGCACCGACTCACCAGTGTTTTGAGTCGTACGGATATTCGGTTTCGGGCTTCTTCTCCAGCTCTGATTTTTCACTTAGCGCGGAGATTAAGTGTTCGGACTTAGTAGTCTACTCACAATTTTCCGCAAAGCTTGTTGATTTTCGCCAGGTTAAGCTCAATCGTTTCTGCCAGAGCGCCTCAAGGCTCTCCATTCTTGCTCGGCCTGAAAACGCTCCTTTCCGATCTGATGATCAATATCGTGATCGGAAGACGTCCAACGGTAAAACCAATAGAAGAGAAAGGGGCTGACTAGAACGAATACAATCAAACACCACCAGAACATAATGCACTCCGCTTTCAGATGGCAACCACTTACTTAGGATGGCCTAAAATGAGTCAATAAATCAATCGGTAGTAGTTAGGGCATTTCGAGACTCACGGGGAGGCGGTCTGCCCACAGATTGCGCAAAATAGGCTGGGCAAGTTAGGGTGACACAGATGAAGTCTTCATCCGAATGTATCCCGGCGTGCAACGGTAATGCGGCTCAACGAGGGTATAACGCGTGTCTGGAAAATGTTAGGGCGCGTCTCGCGTCCAGATTTTGCGATTCGCGCCGACATCGATGATGTATTGCGCGAAAACCGGATAGGAAGGAATCAAGGCCATCACTTGTGGGAGGACCGTTTCTCGATGCGACAATGTGGTAGCCAAAGTCTAAAGAACGAATTGAGGAGGCGTTTCACAACGGCCAAAGTCTCAGTCAGCACTGGACGAGACGCTGACGGGCTTCTCGGCGGAGCCGCCGAAGCCGAGCCTGAGGTAGCGGATGCCATCGGCGCCGTCGAGATGAGCGAGGGCGCGCCAGCAATCGATCACCGTGCGAGAGGAATTTTCGCGGGCCCACTGATCGGCAGGGATTTCGCGGAACTCCTGCCAGGGAGTCGCTAGCACGACAACGCCGGACGCGGCGATGCATACCTCCGCGGAAACGGCGACGCGCACATTTCTGAAGTTGGTCAGAGCTCGCGCGGCGTCGGTCGAAGGATCGAAAACAATCACGTCGAGATTTGCGGAGGAAAGTTCCTGCGCGAGCAATAGGCCGAAGGACTCTTCCACGACGTCGGTATTGGGCTTGTAGGTGAGGCCGAGGATTCCGATGGCGTCGTCTTCGGTGTGGTGGCTCTTCACGATTTCCGCGAGCAATTTGATTTGGACGCGATTAAAAATGTCGGTGGCCTCCGCGAGGCCGGAAGAGGCGCCCACACTGGAGGCCAGCGCAGCGAGCGCACGATTGTCCCGCGGGAAGCAAGGTCCGCCGTAGCTCACGGCGCCTTTCAGATACTTGGCACCAATACGAGTGTCGAGCCCGAGCGCGTCGGTGACGACGTTAACGTCGGCTTCCGGCAATTTCTCGCAGAGGCGCGCGAGCATATTGGCGTAACTAATTTTGGTGGTGATGTAGGTATTGACGGCGAGCTTGGTGACTTCCGCATTGATGAAATTCATGCGAGCGAAGACGGGCGATTTTTTGCAGGTGCGCTTGTAAATCTCCGAAAGCAAATCTCCGGAGCGCGAATCGGATTCCCCAATCAGAAGAAAATCGGGATTGTAGAAATCACGGATGACAGTGCCAAGAGCGATAAACTCCGGATTATAGCAGAGGCCGAAATCGCGGCCACAACGCTTGCCGCTGGAGCGTTCCAAGGCAGCCTTGATTTCGCCGCCGGTTGAGCCGGGCATCACCGTGCTGGTCATCACAACCAGGTGAAACGATTTCTTCGTGGCCAAGGTGCGACCGATGGCTTCGCAGGTGGGCAGAACGTATCGGAGAGAAAATCCCCCGCTGGCATCACTGGGGGTTCCCACGACGACGAAAGTGGTCTCGGAACCTTGCACGGCCTCGTCGACGCTTTGCGTGGCGCTCAGAGCTTCTCCGGATTCGCGGATTAGCTCTTCGAGGCCCGGCTCGTGCACAGGAGCATGACCGCGATTGATGGCTTCAACTTTCTGCGAGCTGATGTCCACAGCCTTGACGCGGAAGCCGCGAGCGGCAAAGCAGGCGGCCATGGGCGCGCCGAGCTTACCGATACCGACGACGGAGATCGACGAAGACATATTCCTCCATTGTGAATGGTGAATAGTTTAGCGCGGGAGTGAACAGAGACAAAGGCGAGAAGAGCGGACCCCACGCTTGCGAAAAACAAAAGCGCAAAGATGGTGCACCCATAGTCAACTGGTACTTAGTTGGCGCGGCTCTCTCTTGTCATGATGGATGAGGCGAGAGCGGAAGAAGCGCTCATCGCAGTCCCCGCAGTGATACGGGTTTTTCAAGAATAGATGGTGATAGAGCCAATCTTCGGTGCCCTTTCTGAGCGATCTCCGAACCCTGTCACTACCGCAATTGGGGCAAATAAGAGTGTGAACGCTATTTGTGTGTCCGGACATACAGAACTCCCGGGCCGGGAGAACGTATTCTACAGCGTCCAGGCGCCAGAATGGAAGTAGATGATGAGAAGAAGGTCGTGGCCGGGTTGCGCAGCGCAAGTGACTCAATCCCCGTGAAATCCCTGGTAGAGGATGACGTCGAATTTGGCGGGAGTGGTGCCGACTTCGAGGAGGGAGAGCCGACGCGGCCCGTGGATTTCCGCCCAGACGGAGGTGGGCCGTGTGATACGCGAGAGGATCTTGAGCAGAGTGGTCTTCCCCGCGCCGTTGCGGCCGATGGGGCCGAGGACCTCCCCTTCCATTCACTTGCAATGACACGTCCTGGAGCGCCCAGAAGGTTTCTTCGGTTTTCCGACGGAAGATGGAAAGCGGGGAACGGGCGAACTTTTCCAAAGCGTGCCGCAGGCCCGGATCGGCCTGCAATCCGCGATGATAGCGCTTCGAGAGAGATTCGGCGTGAATGACGGCGGTCATAATTTCTGGAACCAGTGGGCTTCGCCATCGGCGGGAATGAGGGGGAAAGAGAGCTGGCGGGAGAGGAAGAACTTGTCGACGGCGAGGCGGCAGCCCGGCCAGGCGCCGTAGTCGTCGAGGGAGATGAAGCCGCGGGGCACGACGGCATTGTAGAACGTTTCGAGGCAGAGTTTGACGGACTCGTACCAGTCGGCGTCGATATTGAGGAGCGCGATTTGCGGGATGTGCACGGAGGGGAAGGTGTGCTGAAAGAGGCCGGGGACGATGCGCACGCGGGAGAGGTCGGCGCCGGTGCGGCGGAGCAGGCGGGAAACTTTTTGCGGGCTGGACACGAGATTGCCGACCCAGTCGGAGGCGCCCGGGCCGTCGAGGTCGGTGGCGGGGGGCATGCCGTCGAAAACGTCGAAGAGCCAGACGGTGCGAGGGAGCGTGGAGTGCGTGGCGGAGCGGGCGAGGATGGCGGCGGTGCCACCTTTATAGACGCCACATTCGACGACGTCGCCGGGGATGCGCTCGTCCTCGAGGCGCTGGGCGAGGCGGGCAAGATTGGCAATGCGCTCCGGGCCGACCATGGTCTTGCGCCGGATGAGTGAATCGGCGTAGCGCGATTTTAAGGAATCGAGGAAATTCATAGGTGCCACCATTTGGACGATTCGAAATTAGACGCGGTCGGCAACGGAGGACTCCATGCGATTGAAGAAGAAGAGGCCGCCGAGGAGGACCAGGGCGACGACGGCGGAGGAGGCGAGAAGGAGAAGGCCAGGGGCCTGGCCGCGGCCGGTGATGGCCCAGCGGAAACCGTCAATGACGCCGGCCATGGGGTTGAGGCCGTAGAGCCAGCGCCACCGCGCGGGAACCAGCGAAGAAGGATAGGCGACGGGGGAGGCGAACATCCAGAACTGGACGACGAAGGGGATGACGTAGCGCACGTCACGGTAGAGGGCGTTGAGCGCGGAAAGCCACAAGCCGACGCCAAGCGCCGTAAATACAGCAAGAAGCAGCAGCACCGGGAGCCACAGCGCGGCCAGCATGGGCTTGAGGCCGTAAACGAAAGTGAAAATGGCGAGGACCACGAAGCCGATGGCGAAATCGACGAGGCCGGAAAGCGCGGTGGAAATGGGAAGAATGAGGCGCGGGAAATAGACTTTGGTGATGAGGCGCTGGTTGTCGACGACGACGTTGGTAGTCATCCCCAGGGCGTAGGAGAAATAGGCCCAGGGGACGAGCGCGGCGAAATAGAAAACGGGATACGGCAGGCCGTCCGAAGGCAGCTTGGCGAGGCGACCGAAAAAGAGTGTGAAGACGAGCATATTGAGGACGGGTTGGAGGACGACCCAGAGGATGCCGATGGCGGTTTGTTTATAGCGGATTTTCACGTCGCGCCACACGAAGAAGTAGAGGAGCTCGCGGTAGGCCCAGACTTCGCGGAGGCGGAGCTCGAAGAGGCCGCGGGGCGGCTCGATGCGTACGGTGTTGGAGCGGGGCGGGAGCGCGACGGTGGATGTCGAGGCGGTGGCCATGCGCGAGGATTAGAGTAACAGAGAAAAGAGAGGAAGAGGCGAGGACGGAGGCTAAGAGTTGAAGGTTTAAAGTTGAAAGTCAAAGAAGGAAAAAACTTAGCGCGGTTCAAGCAGGGTTAAGGATTTTTCTCGAGCTGGCGGAGGTCGCGGTCTTCGATTTGCTGCATGAGAGCTTTGCGCTTGAAGAAGTAGCGCTGGAAATCGGCGGCGAGCTGGCGGGGTACGACGAAGAACTGGTTGTGGATCATTGCGGAAAAGGAGATGGGGCCGCGGGCGGGAATGAGATGCGAACCCCACTGGAACATGAAGCCGACGTTCCAGAGGAGGAAGAGGGCGAGGAAAACGGAGGCGGCGGCGAGGGCGGCGCGATTCGAGCGGAAGAGCTGCGCGAGGCGGTCGAGGAAAACACTAAGGCCGAGAATGAAGAGCGGCGTGAGCGAAATGAAAAAACGATTGCCGAAGGACGAGATGCCGGCCCAGTCGGGATAACACGCGATGAGGAGATAAAACGCGAGGAAGGCGGCGAGGAATGGTGTGCCGGCGCGGCGCTGCCAGCGCCAGAAAACAAAAAGGCCGGCGATGGAGAAGAGAAGAATGGGCGTCCAGGCGAGAAGGCCGTGATTGGAAGAGAAGAGCACGGAGAAAAAAACGGGGGAGCGCCAGAGCCAGTCGCCGAGCGGGATATAGCCGGATTCGAACGCGTTGCCGTAGATGAGGTAGCGCGTGATGAGCGTGGGTAGCATGCAAGCGAGGACCACGGCGGCGAAAAGCGAATGGCGGAGGAGGAGTTGCGGGGCGCTCAGTGCGTGAGGAAAAGGCGGACGCGCGGTCCCGGCAAGGCCGGCGGGCGCTAAAGCCTCGGCGGGCTTGACGTGGAAGGCGATGTAGTAGCGGCGCGCGACTTCAATGGCCAGGACGGCGACGACCATGGCGTTGGCGTAATAGACGTTGAGCATGAGGCCGGTGATCAAGCCGAGAAGCACCCACTGTGCGAGCGAACGGGAAGAGCGCGTGCGATGCCAGTACCAGACGAAGAGGGCGACAGCGAACGCGGAATGCGCGTGGGACCAGGAAGGATTGAAGTACATGTAGACGGGAAGAGAGCTGGCCCACCAGATGGCGATGGTGGCGAGGAGCGCCCAGCGCTCGTGGACGTATTCGCGAGCAAGACGAAGGGCGAGGAGGAGACCTAGAAAACCGTAGATGGCGGTGGCGAGTGCCACGGTGATGCGATAGGGGGCGGAGAAGCCGTCAGCGGCGACGGAGGAACCCAGGGCGCGCGCGAGCAAAACGCCGGCGTGCGTGACGAGGAGAAAAGGGGTCCAGAGGATGGCGGGGCCGACAGTGAAATGGTTGTCGAGATGGCCGGTGCGGGTGCGAAATTCGGAGCGCGGCTGGTTATTCTCGTCGAGACGGGGGCCGCGGAAACCTTCGTTGGCGTGGCGATAGTCCTCGGTGAAGTCGAGATTATGCTGGATCAGAGGAGCGCGGGCGAGCGCGTAGTAGCCGACGCCATCACCGCGAACCCAGGGATTGAGCAGGGGAAGTGATAACAGGAAGAGAAGAAGGAGCAGGCGCTCGGATGTGCTGGAGCGCGCGGAGGGCGATGGGCTGAGGTATTGCTCATCCACGAACGAGGTCCCCGCGAGAGTCTCTCCTATCCCCGGCCACCATCATTACAGAACAGCATCTCGATGTGGAAACAATTTCCCCCAAGACGAGGAAGGGACCCGGTCACTGCAAATAAAAGTTGCGCTATTGTAGCGCACGATTTTACTTAGGGGTTAGATATCCGTTGGTTGCAGCAGGTTGCTCCGATCTGCGTCGGAAATGTCAAGCTGGTGCTACCGTTGATTGAATATCACAGGTCTGGACGGAGATCGGAGTGTGCAGATTCACGGCTCTGGCTTTTGTCCTTGGCTTGCTTCAATCAACTGCCGCACCGGCTCGACCAGCATGAGCAATAGGTCGGCTTTTGGAGTTTTTACGCGCTCCATGAGGGCTAGTTGTTGCTTCCTCCAGGAGTTCGGGGAGGGCGTGGATTTTTCGAGGTAATCCAGCGCAAGCAGGCCGGCCGCGGCAAGGGTGGAAAGGTCTTCGGAGAGGGGCGTAAGTTCTTTCAGGAGAAAAGATTGCTCGAAAAGAGGATGAAGTCTCGCATCGTTGTCACGCCAAACGGCGAGGCGAGCGCGAATTTCTTCTTCGGCGGCTTTGTCCTTGTAGGCGCTTCCGATAAATGTCTGCACGGCATCCCGAAAGCGCCGCGCCTGATCGCTCTCCGGGGGAGCTATGTCCACCAGCCGGTTCAGAGGGGCTCGGAAGTCCCAGGCGGTTTTCAAACTGTTCATGCGCGTGTAGTCCTTCACCGGCTCGACGACTTCCGCAAGGGTGCGAAGCGCGGCAATGTCGTTTGCTCCGGCCATGCGGTAGAACGCAAGAACCATGGAGGATCTGTGAGTCAGACCAAGCCATTCGAGACGCCGGCTTAAATTATCAAGCCTTGCGTACATCGAGCCTGGATCTTGCACTTCGGGCGAAGACCACAGGCGTTCCGCAATCGCAGCATTGCGCGGCCAGATTCGCGAATCGATGTTCTCGGGAATAACCCACTCTCCCCACATGCAGGCCTCGCCGCCAATGATGCGGCTCTTCTCTTCGGGATTCAGCGAAGCAGCCGCGCCGCTCATGGGGTCCACGGCGTAGTGCCGCGAAGCCGGCCACATCAGGTCGAGGTAGTAACCGAAGGAGAGCAGGCTGCGGTAGCCTTGCTGAGCCGCTGTTGCCAAGGACTGTTGCCCGCGCCAGGACTGCACGACAACAGTCTTGGGCAGATCCGGATGCAGAACTTCGTCCCAGCCCATCATGATTTTGCGGTGCTTGTTCAAGATCTTCTGCAGACGTTGGTTGAAGTACGCTTGCAGATCCTGGTTGGTTTTCATTCCATGAGAGCGGATGAAAGCCTGAATCTTGGGGTTGGCGTCCCACTGAGTGCCGTTGACCTCGTCTCCGCCGATGTGAAAATATTCATCCGGGAAAAGTGCAGCCATCTCCTGAACAAACTTGTCGATGAACTTGTAGGTTTCTTCCCGCGTCGGATCCATGACTGCATCGGGGCCGCCGGGTTCCACTTTGTAAGGTCCCGGCCCGCTGGCTAGTTCCGGATATCCGGCAAATAACGAGCGGCTGTGGCCCGGCATCTCGAACTCAGGGACGATGCGGATGCCGCGATCGTGGGCGTAGGCCACGAACTCGCGAATCTCATCTTGTGTGTAATACAGCCCGTCTGACCCAGCTTCCTGCAGCCGGGGGAAGCTCTTGCTCCCGAGGCGAAAACCTTCGTTGTCGTACAAATGTAAATGCAGAACATTCATCTTCACCGCTGCCATTCCATCGAGATTGCGCTTTAGCACGTCGACCGGAATAAAGTGGCGGCCAACGTCAACGAGCAGGCCGCGCCAGGCGAATCGCGGCGTATCTTGAATTGTCACGACAGGCACAGAAAATCCGTTTGCGGTGGTTTCGACAAGTTGAAGAAAGGTTTGAAGGCCATGCAAGATACCCAGCGAAGAGGGTGCGGTGAGCTTCGCGCCTGATTGGCTGATTACCAGCTCATAAGATTCATCCTCACCAAGCCCTTGCACTCTCTCACTGCCGTGAACGGCACGGATCGACAGAGTCGGACTGGGCGAGCCGGTTCCTTTTTGCTTGAGGAGCATTCCCGTTTCGCGGGAAAGCTCGGTAACAAATCTCTGTATTCCACGCTCCAGCGTGGCATCCCTAAAGCCGGTGATCGCAACGGAGAAAGATTGATCAACGGGCAACCGCCCAGCTCCGAGTTGAACAGTAGTTGGCATGGGCATGAGGTTGAGCGCGTTTTGGGACTGTGCAATGGCAGGAGATGCAAAGAGAAGAGCTGCACTAGCGATCAGCCGGATCCGCATGTCTTTCAAATAGTGCAGCGCTTCCAGAATATAGCCCCCAGTCTGATTCACCGATCAGGGCTGAGATTGTAACGCGAAGTTCGTTTGCGTGGACGGTCGCCTCCGGCCAGGGCAGCGCAGCATGGAAATACAAGGTGCCGTCACCGCAACCTAAGGCTGAACTCATCTAGAAAAGAGAGCCGAGGTGCGACTCGTGAGATTTTCCAAAATCAATCGGCGCTGTTGGCGGCTACTTTGGGGACGTCGAGGCCGCCGGCTTTCATTTGGAAGAAGAGTGCCACGCGGTCGATGATTTCGGTGAGCGGCGTCGCGGGGCGGAAGCCGGTGAGAGCCTGGAGTTTTTCGACGGAGGGGACGCGGCGCATCATGTCCTCGAAGCCGGGTTCGTAGGCCTGGTCGTAGGGGACGTATTCGATGGGGGAAGAGCTGCCGGTGCGCTGCTTCACTCTTTGGGCGAGGCCTTCGATGGAAATTTCCTCGGTATTGCCGACGTTGACGACTTCGCCGATGGAGCGATCGGTGTCCATGAGGCGGATGAGGCCTTCGACGGTGTCGCGGACATCGCAAAAGCAGCGGGACTGCTTGCCGGTGCCGTAGATGCTGATGGGATTATTGTCGAGCGCAGACTTTACGAAATTTGGGAGAACCATGCCGTAGCGGCCGGTTTGGCGGGGACCGACGGTATTGAACAAGCGGACGACGATGACGGGGAGCTTCTTTTCCTTCCAGTAGGAAAGAGCAAGGAATTCATCGAGAGCTTTGGAGGCGGCGTAGCTCCAGCGGCCTTTGGTGGTGGGGCCGAGGACAAGATCGGCGTCTTCGGTGAAAGGGACGTTGGTGTTTTTTCCGTAGACTTCGGAAGTGGAGGCGGTGAGGACGAGTTTCTTTTTCTTGCAGGCGGCTTCGAGGATCATCTGCGTGCCGTTGACGTTGGTTTCGATGGTCTTGACGGGGCTTTCGACGATGAGCTTGACGCCGACGGCCGCGGCGAGGTGGACGACGACATCGGCATCATCAACGAGTTCGGCGAGCAGTTGGCGATTCTCAATACCGTCCAGGTGATATTCCATGCGCTCGGAAGACTTCAAGTGGCGAATGTTTTCCATGCTGCCGGTGGAAAGATTATCGAGGAGCACGACGCGGTCGCCGCGATCGAGCAGGCGTTCCGTGAGATGAGAGCCGATGAAGCCGGCGCCGCCAGTGATTAGATAGCGCAAAGAGCCTCCTTAAAGGGCCTGAGAATCGTCGTCATGATCATGGTCACGGTCATGGGAAACAAGTTGCTCAGAGGTTGATTCCGAATCTTCGCCGTGAGGAATCTCGGCTGCTTCCTGGGGACCATAGCCATACGAATATGGGTAGTAGCGATAGGAATAGTAGTAGTCGGGAGCGTTGGAATCAACGGCGTTGAGAACGACGCCGAGGATGCGGCACTTGACGCTACTGAGGAGATCGCGGGTGCGGGTAAAGGCTTCCTTGGGAGTTTCGCCGCTGCGAACGACAAGCAGGACGCCGTCGGTCTGGACGGAGAGAATGACGGCATCGGTGGCGGCCATGACGGGGGGCGAATCGATGACGATAAATTTGTATTTTGTGCGCAGCTCGGCGATAGCATCGGCGAGTTTGTGAGACGAGAGCAAATCCGCGGGATTGGGCGGCAAAGGGCCGGTGGGGATGGCCGCGAGATTGGGAATGGCGGGATGCGGGACGGTGACGAGATCAAGACTGGAGACGCCGGCGAGATAGGAACTGAGGCCGGCGTATTTTCCGCTGCCGAGATTGAGAAGGCGGCCGACGCCAGGCTTGCGAAGGTCGGCATCGACAAGTACGGTGCTATCGCCGAGCTGCGCGAGAGTGACGGCAAGATTCGCAGCGGCGGTGGTTTTGCCTTCACGCGGCAAGGCGCTGGTTACGAGAATGACCTGGGGCGGATGATCGGCCTGCGAAAGAAGGATGGAGGTCCGCAGCGCGCGGAAGGCTTCTGACATTTGCGACTTCGGCAGATGCTGAGCGACGAGCTCGATGCGTTTTTCGTGGCCGTTGCTGGCGGCAAAACCCTGGAGCAGGCCCTGCTTCTTGGCGGTGCCGTTCGAACCGGCAAATTGCGGAACAACGGCAAGGGAAGGCAGCCGCGCAAGCGTCTCAACGTCGTCGGGGGTCTTCACTGTGTTGTCCATATACTCCCGGAGGAGGGCCAAGCCGATGCCGCCGACCAGGCCGACGAGAAAGGCAAGGGCGACGTTGCGAGCCTTCGCGGGGCGCGTAGGGGTGGAAGGAATCATTGCGGGATCGACGACGCGAATATTGGAAGAGCGCAGACTCTGCGAAATGGCGGTTTCCTTGAACTTGGTCATCAGGCCGTCATAGAGAGTTTTGTTGGCTTCGGCTTCACGCTTGAGGATGTTGTATTCCACAAGCTTTTCCGCCATCTTGTTGGCTTCGCCCTTCTGGACGTCGAGTGCCTCGGTGAGCATGGTTTCTCGCTGACGGGCTTCGCGGAAATCGCTTTCCAAGCCGGACAAGATGCGCTGTTTTTCCTTCTCGACGGTATCATCAACGTCCTTGAGTTGAGCCTGGAGGCGCTGTACCTTGGGGAAATTGGGGCCATACTGGTTGAGCGCCTCTTTATAATCCTTGGACACTTCGATACGGCGCTTCAGGACATCTACAAGCGCAATGTTGTTTTGAACCTGGGGAACAGCATCGAGATTGCCCGCTTTGGCAAATTCGTACAGCGATTCCTTTTTCATGCGCTCGCTCTGAGCCTCGGTTAATTCCTTGTTGACGTCGGCGAGCCGCAGGGTGGTGATGTTCTGCTTGTCGTCGAGGGTCCAGATCTGGTTCTGACGTTCATACGCGATACGGGCATCTTCCGCTCGTTGAACCTTGACTTTGAGCTCTTCGAGCTGGTCGGTGAGCCAGCCGGTAGCACGGGTAGTGGCATCGTAACGGCTGCGGAGATTTTCTTCGATGTAGGTGGCGATGTGCGCGTTGACGATCCTGGCGGCGAGCTGTGGGTCGGTCGATTCGAAACTGACGTCCATCAAACGGCTATTGAGAACGCGCTTTACGGTGAGGCTTCCCAAGAAACCGGCAAGTTCTGGGGGACGTTTCTGATTCGCCAAGCTGCCGATGGCTACCGCTTCCGACGGCCCATCCGGGGAGGAAAACTCCGGGCGGGTAGCGAGGCCGCTATTGCGGATGGTCTGAAGGGCAAGCGTTTCGCTGGTCAAAATCTTGGATTGCGTCTCGATATAATTTTCGAGATCCATCATGAAATCGTAGGAATCCGAGCCCTGGAACGGCAGGATGTTGGCGTTCTCGCGGTCCATTTCGATGCGCGCAGTAGCGACATAAACCGGCTGCATGCGAAAAGTGGCGATGGCCACGATGGTGACCACGGCGATCATAAAGGAAAGAATCAGCCACTGGTGCTTGCGGAGAATCAGGAGATAGTCGTAGAGGTGGGGCTCGCGGGGAGACAACTCCCAGGCAGGCAAGCGAGACTGCGTGGAGAGCAGCTCAACGGCGCCGTTCGAGCCATTTTCACGCGGTACGATTTTGTTTTCGTCGGCCATTCTTTTAGTGGTAAGCAACTCGATAGAGAGCCAAGGCGGTGCCGATAGCAACTCCGACTTCGACGGCCCTGAGCACGGCCTGTTTTCCGATGCTCGAGGGAACATACAAGATGTCGCTGGGCTGGAGCTGGACGTCTTCGGTGGTGCGGTCCATAACCTTCTTGAGATTAACGGGAATCTCGTGTTGCTGGCCCAGATTGTCCTTACGAATGATGACCGCGTGATCTTTTTTTGCAGTGGAGTTCAAGCCGCCGGAGAGAGCGAGCAGCTTCAAGGTGGTCATCTGCGAACGATCGTTGGCGAGGATGAATCCGCCAGGCTTGCCTACGGCACCCAGAATGTAAACGATTCCGGCGTGCGGGACGGTGACGATATCGCCGGCCTGGAGAATAATATTGTTGGTGGCATTTCCGGATTCCACGAGTTCATTGAGGTTGATGGTAATCGTGCTGCCGAGTGGCGAGGGCTGATTCGGCGCAGAAGGATTAGCCGCAGCGTTCGGGGATGCCGTGGCAACTGGGGCCGGAAAGAGAGGCTTGGTGGCCGAGTCCGGCTGCGCAGCGGCCAGGGGAGTGGAATCTTTTGGCGTCGTGGACGCGGAGGCGTCTTCCGGACCGATTGCGGGAGGCTCCGAAGGATCGGAAGAATCCTGGGAAGGGCGCGTGACGATAACGGTGTCGCCGGCGTCATTGGCGATGCCACCGGCTTCGGCGAGGACTTCCAGAATGGTGACGGGACGGTCTGCCTGATAGACCATGGCATGGGATACGGCGCCAACCACGGTGATGGGTTTGCTCTTTCTTTCTTTGACGCTGACGCTTACTTGCGGATGGGAGACCAAACCATTGGATTCCAGAACTTCCGCGATTTTTTGTTCAACCTGAACTTCCGTCAGCCCCGCGACATGCAGGCGCACAGGCACCAAGGGGATACCGATGGAACCTGTTTGGCTAACGCGCACTTCGCGGCTAAGTTCCTTGACATCAAAGACATCGACATCAATGACGTCGCCATTGCCGACGACGTAGTCGTGCGGCGACAGGCGCGCAGTCGAGGAAAGCGCGCGAATACGATCATTCGTCTGTTGCGGCGTTTCGAGAACGGTTTGTGCGCGGGTGGGCGGCGCCAGTGCCAAAGTCCCTAGAAGGGCACTCGTAACGAAACACCACTCCAGCGCACCCAGTTTGGGCTGCATGCGAGTGGATGACCCCCAAGGAGATTATACAGGGAGAAGGCGCTAGAGCATCATTGATTTCGAGAACTGCTATGACGCCTGCGGTGGGAGGAGGAGGCTTGCTGAGGCTGCTGGATCTCAACGGTCGCCAAGTGGGCCATGAGAAAAAACAACAGAGCGTTCGCCGGAATGTGGAGATTGAAGTCGACGAGGCTATGCACAAGGAAGCCCGCGCAGGCCATGGAACCGGAGAGTTGCAAGGCTCCGGCGAAAGAATTGTTGAGCTGGCGCAGACGCTTGAAAGATTCGACCAACAAAACGCCAATAAACCAAGCACAGCATAGGCCGCCGGCAAGTCCGGTTTCCGCAAGGGCTTCCAAATAATCATTGTGAGAGTGATTGACAATTTTCCCGTCGTAGAGCGATTCATACGGTGGAAAAACAATTTGGATGGTGCCGAGGCCTGTTCCGGCGACAGGGTGATCGAGAAAAATCCGCCAGGTGTCCTGCATCATGGAGAAGCGCTTGGCCGTATTGACCTCGAGAGATTGTAGGGAGGAAAAGCGCTGCAGAAGTTGCCCAGCGCCGAGCCAGAAGACAAGTAGCAACGCCACCAGCAAGATGGCGGCAGTGGACAGCAAGTGCTTGCCCATGGCGCGCCGCCGGATCAAGACGAGAGCGAGCAGGCACAGTTCCACTGCAAAACTGACGATGCCGCCGCGCGAAACGGAAAGAAAGAGGGCGCCGATGGGAACAACCGCAAAAAACCCCACCACGGCCCAACGCTCCCGCCGGACCTTGCCGAGGACCAGAGGGACGAGCGCGAGCGGGAGAAGCAGCTCCACGAAGCCTGCAAAATGATTGCGATTGGCGTAAGGCCCAAAAGGGATGCCGCCGTAGCGCATCTCGCGAAACCAGTAGAGTTTCCCGTTAAACGTCAGGTGCTGGAGAATGCCAAAAATGCTGACCAGGAAGCAGAAACCCATTCCAAACCAGACGAACCCACGCCAGTCTTCAATCGTTCGAAACGCTTGAACGGAAAGAAAAAGCACGATCAGGTAGGCGAGGAGGAGCAGAAGCTCCATCCGGGTGTTGAAAGGAGAAGCGGTGCCGTGGAGAAACCACTGTCCGAAAACGATCAGGGAGAACGCCGAGAGAGGAAGCAGGAGAGGGGAGAAAACGGGCTGTGATTCGGGGCGGAAAAAAATCCACAGGGCCCAGACAAAGAAGAGCAAACCTGCGCCCGTTTCGATGACCGCGCGCGCCCAATCCTCAACACCGCCATGCGCTGCCACTGCAAACACCACGAGGGAGCAAATGCCAACCCGCAGGAACTTCATGGTTTAGCGTGCTCCGGCGATACCGGGATGAGAGCAACATCGTCGATCCAGACCGTGCCTTGAATCCGGCTGTCGGTCTGATCGCTGGGCAAACGGATCACGCAGACCTGCAATTCCTGAACGTCAATTCCTGAAACCCAGGGCAGATCCATCCGCGTCCATGGCTGGCTGCCGTGAACGTCGGGCGTCACCAAGACAGTACTATCCTGGACCCCGAGGGAGTGCAATTGAAAGCGGATCCCCTGGTCGGTCGTGAGATCCCGGGTGTGCAGCCAGGCAGAGAAACGGTAGGACGTCGAGGGTTGCACGAGAACGTAATGGCAAATGCTGTTGAAATTGACGTTGGACTTGCCGTCAAAGGTCAGACGCAGAGAATGTTTTCCTGAGTGTTTCTCCGAAGAGTCAAAGCCGACCTGCACGCCACCGAGAGAGTCGGGAATGATCCAGGAGAAACCTACATTGGTAACCCCGGACTCGAAGCCGCCGTCCCACAAGACTGAACCGGGCAGGCCTTGAAGATCGCCCATGCCCGCAAAGACGACGGCCTGGTCCCAGACGCGGTGAACCTCGGTCATTTGTCTTCTCTGCACCAGGCTCTCCATAAGAGTGCGCACATCCCGCAGGGGCAAACTGGGATGAATGGCGGCGAGGCGATCCCATACCTTGAGCGCGTATTCGGTGTGGCCGTCGTTGATCTGGTCCCAGATCACATTTACGTAGACATCGCGAAGCGGCGGGAGAACGCGGTCCAATACCAGGTCGACGTCGGGCTCCGCGCGGATGGACCGCGAGAAGGCTTCGGCGCTGCGTTTGGGGTCGGCTTGGACGGCACGGCGCATTTCGTCGAAGGCTGTTTTCAGCTCGCCCTGGCGCAATAGGAAATTTCCGTATTGCCAGGAGACTTCCGCGGAGAGCGGGTAGGCTTTTCTGGCCTGGAGAAAAGCGTCACGCGCTGCCGCGATATCCCCGACTGATTCATGGGCAGATCCGAGGCCGAGCCAGTTCTCCGGAGAATGCGGATCGACAGACACAGCGACTTTGTAAGCGGTTATGGCTTGCTGCGGGTCGGACTCCTCCAGGTTGAACTGCCAGTAGCGCGCCAGGAGATACCAGTTGCGAGCGTTGCCGGGCTCGAGCTGCGTAGCGCGTTCGAATCCCTGGCGCGATTGCGAGCTCGCGAAGTGATCGGCACGGGCATTGCGAATGCCGAAGTACGAGAGTAACAGGGCGGTGAGGAGGGCAACGAACACGAGTGTTGCACGCCGGGCGGAGTTGGAGAGACGCAGAATCATTCCACGGTACTCTGCCTAGCCCGTTCCGGAGTTGCAAGACAAAAGTCGAGCGCGGTGGCGGACCAGCGAAATTGCAAGAAAAACTCGTTTTTGGAGCTGAAGCCTCGGAAACTTTTCGAAAGAAAAGGGGTTATTGCGAGGGGCGACGGGTGCCAGTACAATGAGGTTCCAGCCACGCAATATTACGACGTGCAGTTCTCTCGTGGGGAGAACTCCATATCAGGGGCATCTTCAGCCGAAATCGGATGAAGCTACGGGCACGGGAGAGTGACGTGCGGCAGGCATTTATCGGCATTTGAAAAGCGAAACGCTCCCGCGGAAAGGCAAATAGGTTGAGCGGAATTGTCGGCATTTTCCATCCGGACGGCGCGCGAATCGAGCGGGCGCTTTTGCAGAGCCTTGCGGACTCGCTCGCTTACCGCGGTCCCGACTCACGCGCCATCTGGCAGGACGGCTCCATCGGGCTGGGCCACACGCTGCTACGGACGACGTACGAATCGGCCGGCGAAGAGCAGCCCGCGAGCCTTGACGGACGGTTCTGGATTACGGCGGATGCACGGCTGGATGACCGGGCGGAGCTGATCGCCAAGATGGAGCGAGGCGGGCGAAAAATCGGCCGGTCTGTTCCGGACTCGACGCTGATTCTGCAGGCATATTCCCTTTGGGGCGCCGTATGCATCGAACATTTGCGGGGTGAATTTTCGTTTGGAATTTGGGATGCGCGGACGAGGACGCTCTTTTGTGCTCGCGATCATTTCGGCATCAAACCTTTTTATTACAGCAAGTTGGAGAGTATTTTTGTCTTCAGCAACACGCTGAACTGCGTTCGATTGCATCCGGAAGTATCCGAGGAGCTGAACGACACGGCCATCGGGGATTTTCTGCTGTTTGGGCTGAACTATGACAATGCGACAACAACGTTTCGCGATGTTCAGAGGCTGCCGCCGGCGCATTGGCTGAGCATTTCCGCAAGCGGGTTGAGAACCGGCAAGTATTGGGCGCCGCCGACGGACGGCCGGATTCGCTATGCCAGGGCCGATGATTACGTCGAGCACTTTCAGGGATTGTTGAACGAAGCGGTTGCGGACCGGCTGCGCACCGATAGAGTCGGGATTTTACTGAGCGGGGGACTGGATTCGTCATCGGTGACGGCGGTGGCCAAGGAGGTGTCGGGAAAAAGTGGTCACGCGACGGAGATTCGTGGATACACGACGGTATTCGATACTTCTTTTCCTGATGAAGAAGGCCGTTATGCGCGAGAGGTTGGCAAGTTCCTAGGAATACCGATCCAATTTCATGCCCTTCATCAGACAGAGCTGTTTGAGGGCTGGGACGATCCAGAATTGAGTTTGCCGGAACCGCTCGACAACCCACTGATCGCCTCTTCTTTGGAGTCGTACCGCAATATCTCGGCGGATTGCCGGGTCTTATTGTCCGGCGAAGGCAGCGACAACTTGATGGATTTTCAAATGTGGCCGTACGCGGGTGATCTGCGGCGAAGGGGCGAGTGGCGGCGGCTCTCCACGGAGGTGGCAAATTACGTGTGGATCAGGCCTTTTCCGTGGCGCGGGATTCGCGCGCGGTTTCTAGGATTGTTTGGCAAGGAGCCGCACAGGCCGGTGTTTCCGGAATGGTTGTCGGGGGACTTTTCCGTGCGGATTAAGCTTCAAGAAAGGTGGAAGGAATGGGGCGAGCATCCCAATCTGCCGCGGGAGCATCCCATTCTTCCGAACGCCCACGCCTCCCTTTCCCTGCCGCAATGGACGCATATGTTTGAACAAGAAGACGCGGGAGCATCGCGGGTTCCGGTGGAGACGCGCTACCCTTTTCTCGATCTGCGGATCGTGAATTATCTGCTGGCGCTTCCGCCGTTCCCGTGGTTTTTCCAGAAAATGCTGCTGCGCGAAGCAATGACTGGACGCATGCCAGAAACGGTGCGGATGCGGCCGAAGACCCCGGTGCAAAGCGACATTCACTGCGAGCAATTCCGCCGAAGCGGCGCCAAACGATTGAATCAGATGGATTGGAGCAGGGATTTGGATCGCTATATCGACCGTTCGGCGATGGTAGCGCCACATGATAGGATGAACGGCGAAGAAATGAATAACAGCTTACGGCCCTACTGCCTCAACATTTGGTTGCAGTCGGCGCGCCGAGTTCGTTATAACATTCATGCGGAGGCTAGTAATGGGTAAGCCCGTGAAACGGGAACCAAAGAAACCGTATGCCAAGCCGACGCTGACCGTTTACGGGACGGTGCGGGAACTGACGCAACGAGTTGGACCTCGCGGCAGGCGTGATCGCGCTGGCGGGACCTTTGGGACCAATAGAACTTCTCTCTAGAATTCGCTCTTGGACCAGGATTGCCGCGCAGCCTATCAAGATTTTAGCGAGTAAGAATAAGTTGTTAGAATAACGAGCGGAAAAAATTTCCCGCGAGCGGGTTGAGGAATTTACCTTTCCATTGGAACTCCACTACTCCGTTTTCGGCTTGCTCCTTCACTCCAATTTGCCCCTTCCCGGAGTGGTGCCAGTTATTTCCACTGCAAGTTCTCCCATAATTGAACTCCGCTTGGGGACTTCGCCGTATCCCGAGGGCCTAGAATTGTCCGCCGAGGAAGAGCTGGCGTTTGAGAGCTCTTATCCCACGGAAACGGGTGAGCCGGGCTTGCGGGTCTGGCAAGTGGAGAAGGGCGAATTCCTGCGCATGGCCTATGCCGATGGAACGCAGTTTTGGCTGGATCGAAAACGCGAAACACTCTGGGCGGTGTGGCCCGAGAAGCTAACACTTGAAGACGCTGCCGCTTATCTTTTCGGGCCTATCCTCGGACTTTTGCTGCGTTTGCGCGGTGTTACCTGTCTGCATGCCAGCGCTGTGGCTTTCAAGGACTGCAGTGTAGTTTTCGTAGGTGCGCCGGGAGCAGGAAAATCGACAACGGCAGCGGCCTTTGCGCGACAAGGATACGGAATCCTTTCTGACGACATTGTGGCGCTGGTGGAGCAAGATGGCGCGTTCCACGTCATGCCCGCGTATCCTTATCTTTCTCTTTGGCCGGATTCGGTGAGCATGCTTTATGGTTCTCCGGAGGCACTGCCGCGATTCATTCCTGAGTGGGAGAAGCGCCGCCTAGACCTCGGGAACCAGAGCACGCGATTCGAGAGCCGCCCGCTTCCCCTCGGTGCCATTTATCTCCTGGGCGAGCGCCGTCCAGATCCCGCGCCATATCTGGAAAGCATCCGGCCGCAGAGCGCGCTTCTGGCGTTGGTGGCCGAAACTTACGCCAACAAGATTCTCGACCGGGAAATGCGAGCGAGCGAGTTTGCAGTACTTGGCCAGCTCGTAGCGACGATTCCTATCCGACAGGTCCATGCTTGCGAAGATGCAAACCGGCTTGGGGATTTCTGCCGAGTCATCGAGGAAGATTTTGCGTCTCTGAATTCTTCGGCGGTGGCGCGTCCTGACTGAGGACCGATTCACTAGGAATCAGCGGTGGAAGTAGAGGGTGAATCTGGTAGGATGAAACGGTGTTTCCCGTTTTGGAACGGGCCTTCCCGATTTGGGGCACTGCGCGAGCGGCGTGCGAGATGAATTACCCCTCTCTAAGAAGAACTATCTTACGTTTTGATTGCAAGAATTTTGCTCTGTTTCTTGTTATGCAGTGAGGGTGTGAGTCGAAGACTTGGGAGGATTGCCATGAAGACGCGGTGTTCTTGGGCTGCGGTTGTGAAGTTTGCTGGTGTGACCATTCTTGTTTCCAGTCTCCTGGTCTTTGGTGTTTTGCAAAGCACTGGAAAGCGTAGGCAGCCAAACGGAGAGAGGCGGTCCTCGGACACGGCAGGAGCGACCGCAAACCATCAGGGAGCCAAGAACGACCCACAGTGGAGTGAGGCGTACGGCAAACTGCCCATGGGCTTTGAAGCAAACATGGGGCAGACAGCCCAGGAAGTTCGATTCGTATCTCACGGTATGGGCTATGGATTGTTTTTGACGCCTCAAGAGGCAGTCATCGCTTTGCAGCAGCACTCGATGGCGCACAATCTGTCGCCGCTGCACCGGATGGCGTATTTTCGAGCTTTGCGGCAAGCCCGCCAGACCGAGAGAACGACGGTACTTCGAATGCGCCTCGAGGGAGCCAATCCCGCGGCAGGAATTGAAGGAGTCGACCGGCTGCCGGGAAAAGTGAACTATTTTATTGGGAAGAATCCAAAGGACTGGCACACGGACGTTCCCTCCTATGCGCGCGTGAAATACACGGGGATTTATCGCGGTGTGGATCTGGTGTTCTACGGCAATCAACGACGGCTGGAATACGATTTCGTGGTTGCGCCGGGAGCCGATCCGAAGGTCATTGAGCTAAGCATGAAAGGCGCGGAGAAACTGCGGGTCAATTCGAATGGCGACTTGATCATGGGTGTTTCCGGTGGCCAGGTTGCTTTGCAGAAGCCGGTGATCTATCAAAACCTGAGCAGTGGCCGGCACGAAATCCGGGGAAGATACATGCTTGCGTCAGACAGCAGGGTCACTTTTGCGGTCGGAGATTATGACCGAAGCGCGCCGCTCATCATTGACCCGGTTCTGAACTATTCGACCTATTTGGGCGGAAGTGCCGCGCCGAATGGGGATCTAGCTGCGGCGATTGTCGTGGACTCATTGGGCGATGCTTTTGTCACCGGGACAACTTTTTCAACGACTTTCCCCTCCAGCCCTGGCGGGTTCGGTGCTGGAAACGCCACCAACGGAACTGCATTTGTAACGGAAATCAATCCCGCCGGCACGGCGCTGCTTTACACAACCTACCTCGGAGGCACGGGTGGTGATTTTGGAGCCGGGATCGCCCTGGATCATTCCGGGGCTGGCGCAAATCCCGGCGGCAATGTCTATGTGACAGGAGAAACATTTTCGACCGACTTCCCCACCACTGCCGGAAATGCTTTGAAGACGGCAAGCGCCGGCGCCTCCGTGGGGACCAGTTTCATTTCCAAAATCGATCCGACGGCGAGCGGCATAGCTTCGCTGGTCTATTCCTCGTATCTGGGTGGAACCGACGGGACCTCAAGCAATCCCGATATTGGAAGTGCCATTGCGGCGGATGCAACGGGAAATGCGTACGTGACTGGATTGACGTCTTCGTCGCCCGGATCGGCGGATGCGAACTTTCCTGTAACGGCTGCGTCTGCTTTTCAGGCTACTCCTACCGACAGCGCGGATGGCAACGCATTTCTGACACGAATCGACACGACCAAGTCCGGCGCTAGTTCATTGATTTACTCAACTTACTTGGGCGGCACAGGCGCAAATGCAGCTGCATTTTTGCTCTTCGCTGACTCTGGGTCTGGAGTGGCTGTGGATTCATCGAGCAATGCCTATGTCGTGGGTGTTACTACGTCGACCGACTTTCCGACCACCGCGAACGGATTCAAGCAGACTTCTCCAGCAGGCAACGTCATAGGAACCGTTTTCGTATCCAAGATCGACACGACAAAAAGCGGCGCTGCTTCGCTGGTCTACTCGACATATTTGGGAGGCCAAACGGAGGATTTGGGCTTCGCGATTGCGCTGAAGCCAAGTAGTACTGTGGTTTACGTTGCGGGCACGACCGAGTCGACCTCATTCCCAACATTTCCCACGGCTGCTCCCGGGCCCTTCCAGGCGACGGGCGACGTAGGAGGCACCGCGTTCATGAGCGTCCTTGACACGGCTCAAAACGGAGCCGTGTCGCTCACCTATTCCACATTCCTTGGAGGAGCCCAAACAACCGCATTCGGCATCGCGGTAGACGCAGCAGGCAACGGCTATGTCGCCGGGGGGACTAGCAACACTACTTTTCCTGTAACACCAGGCGCATTTCAGCCGAAGATCCCTGCGGGGGCCGTGGGCGAGGGATTCCTCTCGAAGATTAATCCGGGGGGCAATGGCACGGCAGACTTGCTCTATTCGAGTTTCTTCGGTGGGAGTGGAAACGGTGCCTCGCCTGACGATATTCGTGCCATTGCTATCGATAGCCAGAATAATGCTTATATTACGGGGGTGACATTCTCATCGGCGGCTACTTTCCCTGTTTTTCCACCCGCAGCGTTTCAGACAACGCTGAGTGGTTTGTCGGATGCGTTCATCGCCAAGCTGACGCTGATACCGACGCTGTCGATCGTGCCGGCACCTGGCTCGACGATTGATTTTGGGACGGTGCAGATCGGCACGACGAGCGCAGCCCAGACTGTAACGCTGACAAACAATACGAATGCTTCGATTGCGTTCACGAGTGCTGCCTTGAGCGGTACGAATGCGGCCGATTACGCGGTAACCGCAGCCGGATGCAGCCCTAACATCGTAGTTGGGACACCTTGCGTCGTGAGCATTACGTTTACTCCTACTGTCCCAGCGCCGCCCTCCGAAGTCGCCACGCTGACAATCACCGATGGCGACAGTACCAGCCCGCAAGTCTTTAATCTGACGGGGAAAGGTACGAACACGGCGCCGGACTTCACGCTGACGGGGCCGGCGGGGACGCCGACCACCAAGGACGGGACCACGCTCAACTTCCCGGTGACGGTCACGCCGGTCGGGGGATTCAGCTCAGCGGTGACGTTTACTTGCACGAGCGCGCCGACGCTGATGCTGGGTACGTGCACCGCTACCACGGCAACGCCCGCGGACGGAGTGACGCCGGTAAATTCGACGGTGACGGTGACTTCGACGGCAGCTGTTATTCCGCCGAGCACGCGCATTCCACCGCCGTCGATCCGGCAGGTCGTACCGCTGGTTCTGGCGCTGCTGCTGTTGTTCCTGCTGCCGACCGCGCGGCGCATGCGCGTACGAATGGCAATGGGAACGGCGATGATTCTCTTCCTGGTGCTGGCGGGCTGTTCCGGAGCACAGAAGCCGCACACGGCAAAGGGCAATTATGCTCTGACAATCAAGGGTGTATCGGGCAACTTGAATCACACGGTGGTGGTTAACATTACGATCAACTAGGAACTCTTAATTGTGCGAGAAAGCCGCGCGTGCTGGCAAACAGTGCGCGCGGTTTTTTGTGCTACGCCTATTTCACAAGGCTGCGTTTTGTTCGTTCGGCTAGAAGCTGGGAAATCAGGATTTGCGATCGCGGCTGTATTTGCGCGCGAGCCGAAATGGACGACGCAATGCTTCGAGGAAGCCGGTAGAGCTCTCTTCGGCGCCACTTTGCCAGTCTTCTTCCGTCGGTGAGAGCGACAGCCTCAATAGATACGCGGGCGCTGCGACCAAACCGCCGCGCATGCGTAAACGAAATGCAGCGCGTTCGAATAAACCCGGCGGCGCATCGCCGGCGGCAGGGAGCCACTTCTGAACCTGGCGGGCGAGCCGCGTGGCGACAGTATCCCCGTGTATTTGGCCTGAAACTTTGCCTGGCAATTGCATCCTGAGCAAGTCTTCGGCGAGCTGCAGCCCGGTGTGCACCATGCGTTCTGCTCCCACTTCCCGCGCCGACTCTGTAGCGCGCTCCCAATCGATGCCCGTCTGACGGTTAACCAGTGCGGCGACATCGGCGATCCAAATCAGGCGCTCCCAAAGATGTTTGGCGCCATGGATGCAGATCAGCACCAGTTCATCTTCGACGGAAAGCGCGGGAGCTCCGCGGCCATCAAGCGGAACGCGGATTTGGCGCTCAAAGAATTTTTCAATGGGGAGCCGGCGAGGAAAATAGCGCAGAGTGAAATCGTTGTGCATTTCGACGAGCAGATTCGAATCCGGTTTGCTGAAGAGATACTGGCCGGGAATTTTCCCGGCGTCGATGGCGCTGAGAGGAACATGTGCGCGATAGTCGTCGGCGAGCATAAGTTCCGTGGCGCTCCGAATGTCCCGCTGGCGAACGAGAAGATCGAGGTCGCCGTAGCTGCGCATGGCGGGGTCGCCGTAGGCCTGAACCGCGAGGACAGGTCCTTTCACCACCATGGCGCTGATGGCTTGCCCTGCGAATCGATCCAGAAGACGGAACAACTCCGCAGTCATTCGGAGCGAAACAAATGTTTGCGCACGCTGCCGCTCGCGAAGCGCCTGGAGGGTTTCCGCAGGGACGAAACTCGCGTCCAGTTCACGCAAACGAGCCGCGAGATGGCCCGTAACTCCGTGGTCCTCCGCAAGCGCGAGCAGACGGGGCCCGTCCGCGGGGCGGGCAAGCTCGGCGATGCGGCGCAGGTCAGGCTGCGGAGACGCGCACTCAAGCAGCAGCGGCCACTCTCGCTGAAACGAACCCGGTTCGAAGGGAGGCAAGACTTCTCCGTGACGATTCAAACGGTAGTGTACGTGAACGGGGATTTTATTTCGCGGTGGGAAGCTCGTCTGCGCGCGGAAATAATTGTGAGGCTGCGACCGCCGGAAAAGCGGCAGCTTTGCTGCCGCACTCCATAAGGTCGAAGACTACTTTCCGATGGAGGCGGTTAGGCTTTCGTCGGTGCGGCCGCGGCGGCGGACATCAATTCCCAGACGCTTGATTTTCTGATTCAAGGTGGAAAGCGGAATCATGAAGCGCTCCGCGGCTTCCGTCTGGTTCCAGCCGGTGCGCTCCAGCATGTCGATGATGATGCGGCGCTCGATCTCGTCCATTATTTGGAACAACGATGGCTGGGGATGGTCCGCGGCGGAACGCGAACCTGGCTCGCCGGGGAGCGGCGGCAGGAACTCCGAAAGCTGCAGACGGACGCCGCGAACGATTTCCTTGCTGCGAATACTTTCCGGCAAGAGATCGACGTCGACGCGCTCCAAGTTGGAGAGGACGACCGCGCGTTCAACAACGTTTTCCAGTTCGCGCACGTTGCCGGGCCAGTCGTAATCCATGAGGAGCTTCAGAGCCGCTTGGGTGAACTGGCGCGGCGGCTTGGCGTTTTCGAGGCAATAGCGATCGAGGAAGTGCGCAAGCAGAAGCGGCACGTCTTCGCGGCGGTCGCGCAACGGTGGAAGCTGCAGGTGAATCACGTTGAGGCGGTGGAAAAGATCTTCGCGGAAGCGGCCTTCGCGCACCAGCGTGAGCAGATCGACATTCGAAGCGGCGACGATTCGAACGTCAACTTTGATTTGTTCGGTGCCGCCGAGACGCATGAATTCGCGCTCCTGAATCACGCGCAGGAGCTTGGCCTGAGTTTCCGGACTGATGGTGGCGATTTCGTCAAAGAAAATGGTGCCCTGGTCGGCGACTTCGAAAAGACCTTTTTTGGAGGCCACGGCGCTGGTGAATGCACCCTTCACGTGGCCGAAGAGTTGCGATTCCAGAAGATCGACGGGAATCGAACCGGTGTTTACGGGCACAAAGGCCTTGTCCGCGCGCGTCGAAGCGGAATGAATTGCTTTGGCGATGAGTTCCTTGCCAGTGCCGCTTTCTCCGCTGATGAGGATCGTAGAGCGCGAAGGCGCCACTTGGGTGACGAGGTCGAGCAAGGTCTGCATCTTGTCGCCCTTGCCGACGATGCTAGGAAAACTGGAACGCTGTTTGAGGGCGCGCTTGAGCTGGATGTTTTCATCGCGCAGCTTACGTGACTCGACGGCTTGAGCGACTTGGGCTAGCAGCTCGTCGTTGGACCAGGGCTTGGTGATGTAATCCATGGCGCCGTTTTTGAATGCGGCGCGGGCCATGTCGATGGAGCCGTAGGCGGTGATCAGAACGATGGAGAGCTGCGGATCGCGGCGATGAATTTCCTTGAGCATGTCCAAGCCATTGCGATCCGGCAAACTGACGTCGAGCAGCAAGAGGTCGAAGGGGTGTTGTTCCAGCTTGGCGAGACCGGATTCGCCGGTCTCCGCGCTGGACACGCCGTAGCCTTCGCTTTTCAAGAGGATTTCGAGGCCTTCGCGGATTTCCGATTCGTCGTCGACAACAAGAATAGAACCCTTAGACATGGACCGCTTTCCTGACTGCCGGGAATTCGACGTGGAAGGATGTGCCTTTGCCGGGCGTGGAGCGCACGTCAATTTTTCCGGAGTGCTCCTTGATGATGCCGTAGCTCACGGAAAGGCCAAGACCCGTACCGCGGCCGCTAGCCTTGGTAGTAAAAAAAGGATCGAAAATCCGGTGAATATGTTCGCGGGCGATGCCGCCGCCGGTATCGGCGATCTCGATTTCCACGCTGCCGTTGTGCGCGGCCGTACGGACTTCTAGCATGCCGCCGCCGGGCATGGCGTCGCGGGCGTTCAAGAAAAGATTCAAGAATACTTGCTGGAGCTTATTGGCGGAGCCGCGAACGGCGGGCAGCGGCTCTCCGAGCTGCTTGACCACGCGGATTTGCGAGGTTTTCAGCGGATGGGCAACCAGTGAAAGAGTTTCCTCGACAACGCGGTTCACATCGACATCGGCCGCTTCACCCGCACCGGTGCGTGAAAAATTGAGCAGGTTGTTGACGATTTCGCTGGCGCGGAAAGTCTGCTTGACGATTTTTTCGATGATGGATTGGCGCGGATCGCCTTCCGGCATCTGCTTGGCGAGCATTTGAATATAGTTGGAGATAACCGCCAGCGGAGTGTTCACTTCGTGCGCAACGCCCGCGGCGAGAAGCCCGAGCGACGTCAATTTTTCCGTCTGCGACATCTGTTCTTCCATGCGTTCGCGCTGGGTCACGTCGTCGAAAAGCAAGAGGCGGCCGATGCGCTCACTGGACTTGCTCACTAGCGGTGTGATGGAAACGTTCAGAGTGAGCAATTTCCCCTGATGATGCAGTCTCTGCTTATAGATGCCGGTAATCTGTTCAGCGTCGCCACGCGCGGCGATTTCGCGCGCCAATTCCTCGGGCAAGAGCGAGCTGAGTTGCCGGCCAACCGCTTCCTGGCGAGCCACGCCAAAAAGTTGCTCCATCCGCGTGTTCCAGGATTCGACGATGCCGTCCAAATCCACCGCGAGCACGCCGACGTTCAGGGATTCGACGATGTTTTCGCTGAAATCCTTGAGCCGGGCGATTTCGAGCGCCTTTTGTTCCAGAGAGCTATAGAGCTGGGCATTGTCGAGAGCCACGGCAACGTAGCCGGCGATGGTTTCCACCAGCTCCACGTCATCGCTCGAAAGGAAGTCGCCGTCGACGGTTTTGCCGAGGCCGAGCACCGCGACGGTGTGCTCACGGATGCGGCATGGAACGAAATAGTTCAGGTCGAGTTGCTCCAAGGTACGCCGCACGGACTCGCTGACGTCGCGTGCCGCACGGGGCGACTCAAAAAAGAGCGCCCCGCGGGCCAACTCGGGCCGGGCCGGCTCGAGGAAACCAAGATCCAAGGATTCGGAAAGGCGGACGCCCATGGAACGCGCAATGCGCATGTGGCCGGGGCGCAGCGGGTCTTCGACAAAAATCGCCAACCGGTCAACAAGCAGTGTTTGCGAGACGCGATCCATGACCGAGCCCAGCATGGGGTCGAAGCGTACCTCGTTCGTCAGCGTGCGTCCGAATTCGATCAGCGTGCGCCGGTAGTCCAGGCGATCGCGGTAAAAGAAGCGGTCCAAACGGCCTTGAATCCATTCGCGGAAGGGCTGGAACAAAAATGCGGCGATGACGATGGCGATCATGCCGCCAAGCGGACCGTTGGTGGGTGTGTGGAAAATCTCGGCAATCAGGGCGACCAGAGCAAAATAGACAGAAGCAACGCCTGCGGTCGCCGCGGTATAAGCCAAACCGCGCTTGAAAATAATGTCCACGTCCATCAGGCGATAGCGAATGATGGCGTAGCCGAAACACAGGGGGATCAGTACCAGACTGAAAACAGAAACCTTCATCCAGGGGCGCGCCGTGGCGTCGAAAACCGATGGAATGATGTAGAACAAGGAAACGGGCAAAACACCGACGAGAGTTCCTCCGGTAAGCCATTTCAGCTGCTGGCGAAGAACTCCGGAAGGCGCTTCGCGGAAGCTGCGGTAGAAAACAAGTCCCGCAGCCAAGAGGTACAAAGCGAAGTAGCTGAATTCGATCTTGTTGAGCACGATGTACGCGCCCAACCAGGGAACAAACCCGAAGGCGTTCAGCGCCGTGCTGAGATGCACCAAAAGCAGGGCCATAGGCGGCAGGTAAACGGCCAAGAGCTTTGAGGTCGAGCGAATCGGCGTTTCGCTGCGTCCCGGGAAGACCAACGCGAAGTGAAGCAGCAGAGCCGGCGCAAGGAGGCGCGCAACAATCTCGGCCCAGTAGACCTCCCAATCGAAGGTGTCCAGTTTTCCGCTGAAATGGAACGAACAGAAAATGAAGGAGACCAAGCAGAAAACGTAAAAGTGCACGGCGCGAGGAGCGTTCCATCGGCGAATAAAAATGAACAGACCGATAAAAAGATAAAACAGGCCCACGATGCGTAAATAGTTTTCGGTGGTGAGGGGCTTGTCGGTGGAGGCCGTAATCAGCGGTGTTTCAAACTCTTCGCCGCTGCGCGAAAGCTTGTAGCGCACTTCCTTCCACAACCCGGCTCGTTCGAGGCGGTGGGCAATCTCTGCTGCGCGGGTGAGCGGCACGCCGTCGAACGTCAGCAGGACATCGCCACCGCGTATGCCTGCGCGCGATGCCGGAGAATTCGGCGAGATCTGCCGCGCTTGGATGCCGTGGTCGCTGTCGAGCCAGGCGACTCCGTCGTAGACCACCTCATAACGGCTGCGCTGGTCGAAGTTGATGATGGCAAAAATCACCGCCGCCAGCGTAGCTAGCGCCAGCACCACCGCCCCAAGACTGACTCTGAGATTCTGCCTCATCGCGCCATCAGGCAGGGAGACACCCCGCCACCAAGAATCAGGTGCAAATCAATGTCCAATCTTTGGTAGATGACAATCCGGCGAACTCTAGCGTCTTCAACATTTTACGGATACCGGAGGGCGGGAGATTCCCTGTCATCCACTTTCTGGAAGGCCAAATACAGCTTTCGAGAACTTCCACGGCACCTAAAACTGGACGCTCAGACCACCCCGGAACGTCCGAAAAGCTGGAACCAGGACTACATGGCCATCCCGGCTGCTGGTGGGGACATAGCCTTGGGCCAACAGGTTGTCGCAGTCCGCGATGGCTTCCCAGCGGCCCAGAGCAAATCTCGGAAGAGGCTGGCGAAGGCTCAAATGGAGGTAAGGATCAAGCTGGAAGAGTGACTCCCCATAACTGTCCACGCGCGAGACCGTGACTCCATCCACCCATTTGTATCCGGCGCTGACCTTGGTGCCGGCGTGAGGAACCTTTGCGGAAATACTCGCGCCAAAAGAATGACGCGGCGCGGTGCGAAGGACTTCGCGGAGCAAGCCATCAGCACCGTCCACGGGGGCCAGAGCGCCACCAAAGGAATAAACGGCGGTCAGCTCGACGTCGCCATCCAGTTTTTCGCGGAGCGCGACGCGTGTGCCCCAGCTGCTGGAGGAGCCCCCGTCGTAGGCAAAACCGTTCGAAAAATAATCCTGGAAATAGTCGCCCGCTGGAAGATCGCCGCCATGGCCGAAGACTGCGACGTGGCGGTTGTCGTCATGAAAACCAGCGATCTGCAGTTTTCCGCGAGCGCCGAGCTTGCGATCCGCGGAGATTTCTTCGTGCATGCCGCCTTGCAAGACCGGATGTCCGCCGCGCCAAAGTAGTGCCGGGAAGGCATCTAATTCATTGAGTGCGGAGGCCAACGCACCACCAGACTGTGCGTCACTCGCCTCCAGCGGAGAGGTGCCGCTAGGCATGGAAGCGAAAATCAGCGCCGTGGTCCAATCATCCGAAATGCGGACGTTTAGTTCGGCGCGCGGGCGCAGTGAGGAGGCTGCGGCTCCCAGTCCCACCAAAACGTACTCACCGCCATAGCGCAGGACCGCGCGATTTCCCAGCGCCAAGGCACCGCCCTGATCGATTCGAACGCCGCGGAAAGTAGGCCCATACGGTCCCAGCTTGGCCTCGCGCAAAACCAGCGCGGTATGCGGACCGGCACCCAGAGTTCCAGTTGGCAACCACACCGTGGCGATTCCGCCGCTGGGCGCATCCTGGTCATAACTCATCTGCCCAGCCAGGATTAGCTTGCTGGTGCCGCCCAGTTTCTGCTCATAGGCGACGGCGGTGGCTGGCGCGGAACCAATGGTCGAAGCGGAAACGGGGCGGCGCCCTCCGTCGGTAAATTCCAGACGCAATCTTGGTGCCGCGGGCTTGCCGGACTCCACGCTGACGGAAGAAGCGCTTGCTGTATCGTCGTCCATCCATTCCAGAACGGGGCGCACGGCAGAAGCGGACCGCAGGACCCACTTCCAATCCTCGGCTTCTGCAGTTGTGTTGGACGGAGTACGGCGCAACTGATCGAGCGAGGCAAACATGGATTCCAGCTCGATGTGCACGAGCGTGGTCAGATTCGAAGTGATGCGGATATGCTTCTCAAGCGTGGGAAGAAAACCAGCAAGCGTTACGCGAACGGAATAAAACCCCGGAGCGAGCTTGTCGCCGCTGAAAACGCCTTGCATGTTGGTAAGAAAACCACGCGAAGACGCCAATCCCGCGGGCTCAGGAATCAACTCGACACTCGCGCCCAACTGCGGCGTTCCCTTGCTATCGCGCACTACACCCGCAAGCTTCCCCGGGACGAGCTTCGCTTGCGCGGCCGCTGGCTGCGTCCCAAAGGACGAAACCAAGGCGGTCAGGACCAGGGCCCCCAGGATTCGGAGCCGTTCCTGTTTCACTTTTTCCTACCTCCCCGGTGTGACGTTAGCCGCGGTTTTAGTTTCCGCCGCCGTCTTCACCGTAAAATCAGCCGTACGCAAGATGGTCTGGTTCGAAATCGTGTCCGTGGCGTTAATTTCCAGCGTGTATTTCCCGGGCGTCAGAGTTGCGAGCGGCATCAGGCGCTCAATGGTGACCTGGTCGCCGGTCTGCTTCATCTCAGCGGAGGTCTCATTGAACTGCATGATCGACTCGGCGCCGCGCTTCACGGTGTAGCGGAACGTAGCGTTGGATTTGTGCGTCTTGTCGTCGGACTTCAAATTGTAGATTTGCATGTAGACGCCGAGCTTGTCAGCGGTCGTAAAATCACCTTCCAGCCGGGGGCGCACTTTCGAAGAGCCCAGCACAAACTGGCCGGTGCCAATCTGCTTGGCAGGAACATGCTCGATTTGGTCGGCGAGAATCAACGAGCTGGCTTCCAGCTTGTCATCATCGTAGCGCGGCACCGCCAAGCGAGTGTTGACGACACCAACGTTTCCGCTTTGCACGTCCTTGATCACCAGATCCAGCCGGTAGAGGCCGGGACGCAAGGGAACTGCCTTCTGATAGATGGATTGAAGCTTCAGCGATTGCTGGAAAAGCGAATCGGGGAAGTCGCGGCTGACGGGATCTTCGAAAGTCTGTACCACACGGCCAGTGAGTGTAGTCACACGGCCAAAGATATTGAGAGTCGCGGAGTGGATGCCTTCCTTGGCAGTGAAAGAGAGTTGTCCGTTGGGCACCTGCACGGTGACGGGAACGAGCACAGTGTCATTGGTCACTTTGAGATAATCGGTGCGCCAAGTGAAGTGTACCTGATCCCGGACGATGCGGGAAGTTACGATGGCTTCGAGGTCTTTAAATTTCACCTCGGGCGGTTTGTTCACCTTCGCGTAGAGTTCCAGACGGCTGAATTCATTCATGCTCTCGGGCGTGCCACCCAGCGCAGTGGGGCTAGTCATGCCATCGGAGCGCGTAAAGCGATCTGCTTTCGAAGCCATGCCCATGGATTCCAGTTGGCTCAGACCTGCGCCGGGCACGTGCAAGAGCGCATCTTTTTCGCCGGGGTCCATCGTAAGGTGATATTCGCCTGAACCGCTGGGATCGACGAACTCGAGTTCGATGTTTTCGCCGATGCCCTCCAGGTAGCGCCAGCGCCACGTTTCCCAAGGATAGGTGGTCGTTGAACCGCCTCCTTCGCTCATCGGCCGATCATAAGTTCCACCGGTGGGGTGAGAATCCACTTCGTCGGCGGGGCCCCACATGATGTACATGCGGCCGCGGTCGGTCTTCCAACCGGGAATGCCGGAAGCAAAATGCTCGTTGGCATAAGCGATGCGGCGGTAATGCTCTTCCTTGAAATCGTTTTCTGGAAGATCGGGGTTGCTGCTGCGCCGGAGCCAGAACTGCTCGATGAACTGCTCGCGCTCTTCATTAGTATCGAGTTGCAGGAAGGCGTTGCGTTCGTCCGGCGAAATAATGTAGGTGACGTCTTCCTGGAGCCATTGCCGGTAGGTGTTGTCCAGCTCCTTGAGGGTCTTCCGCATCTTCTTTTTGGTTTCTTTGGTCAACTTCTGGGGTACGGGAGGGGCCATGGGATCTTGCGCCGGTGGGGCCTGCTGGGCGAAAGTCTGAGGAACCGTTAGGGCAAAGGAAAATACGAAAGCAAATAGGGTACGCGCTACCCGTGACATAGAAGACACCTCAAGCTCTAGGACGTTGTGATTCTAACCCCCGGACAAGCCCCCCGTCAATCGGCGAATCCCCTGCATTTTGTGACACTTGTCCCCCGGTCTCGGTTAGAACTCATACCTCTGCATTTGGTTGCCTGACGAATTTTGGCCTGAACGGACGTACAGGGGATTTGCATACAAGAAACACCAAACCACGCAAAATCCGCGTGGCGACACTTCGGCCAGAATGCAGTCAAAAAAGCCGGGAGTTTACTGGACGCGCTGGGGCAGGCCGTCCGAACCTACGAGGGCATCAAAGATGGCGAGCACATGACGCCGGTAATCCACCATGCGAGAGAAAATATCGCGGAGTTGCGGGTCGCGCTCGGCTTCGCGATGCCATTTGGCGAGGACTGCGGCGGGGACTTCGATGTCGCGGCGCAATTGGTCCGCGGAATGTCCGCGCAAGAACAGACCGTAGAAAAAGGCCGCCTCACGCTGCGGAAAGTCGTAATCGTTGACGACTTCGGCGGGCACGAATTGTGGCATGGTGGCCATAGAGAAAAATGCAGTTTACTCAAAAGTCCGTCCGCGTCAAGTAGGACTCGCGTCCTTGTGCCGCGTTCCGGGCAACTCCCCCTTTTCGTAGCAGGCCGCACGATGTCACTTAGACCGTCGATGCGACGCGGAGGTTGCTACTCGATTCGAACCGCCGTAGGATGTTCATAGGCATGGCTAGGTTACATAACTCGGGCAAATCGTCGCTCGCGGGACGCACGTTCCGCCGATTCTTGAGGTTTGGTGTGCTCCGCGGAGTTCGCTCGATCGAAATCGACCCGGAAGATTTTCGCAAGCAACTTTCCGACAAACATGGGCTATGGGTGCCGAATTTTTCCCGGATGAGAGACGTTCCGCTGGAGCGCCTGGATGCCATCGCGAAGGTATTGATCCGGGATGCCGAGCGCCTGGCTCTGGCCGAGGGCGCGGGCTTCGGCCTGGGTGGCATGATTACGTTCCTTCCGGACGCCAGTATTCTGACGGTGATCACCCTCCGGCTCATCCAGCGGCTCTCTTTGCTTTATGGATTCGAAGCGAACGGGCACGACCAGCGTATGGAAATGTGGAAAGCCGCCGCGGCTGCCGCGGGGATCGATTATGGAAAAGATCTCGCCGAAAAACAGATTCTGGAGAAGCTCGTTCCCCGCATCGTGGAGCGTTTCGCCGCCAAGCTAGGCGCGGAAGCTGCTGAGAAATGGGCCGGCCGGCTGATACCTCTGGCCAGCTCGGCCATTGGGGGCGCACTCAACTTTTCGTTTGTGCGGACCTGGGGCCGGCGTGTGCAGCGGCACCTCCGTGCAAAGCATCCTGGTAGCAGCCTTTCGGGGTCTGCGCGGCCGTCGGCACGCACTGCGGCAGAGGCTGTGCTCGCTTAGTTGAGACCGCGGTTTCACGAAACGATTCTTCGGCCGTCTAAGCAGACGTCATGAAACGCTTTACTCGGTCCCTCTCCGTTCTCTCTTGTTTGATCACGGCTTTGTTTGTCCTTCCACTCGGCGCCCATTCGCAGGAAAAGGAAAAAGAGCAAATCAAGGGAGTACTCGCCGAACCGGATGATGCCGCCGAGGTTCGCGAGCAGATCGCCGCCGTTGAAAAAATGCTGCCGCAACTTGCCGACCGCGGCGCAGCCCTTTACTTTCTTTCCACTGCAAAGCAACACCTGGGAGAAACGCTTGAAGCTCTGAAGCTGCTCAAGGAATGCCTGGCGCTTCGCGAGGGCTTCGACCCCGCGGGCAGCCCCTCGCTGAAAGTGCTTAAGGGCTCAAAGGAATTTGATGACTTGGTTGCCGGTGTCCATCGAGATTTTCCGGCGGTGGGACAAGCGCGGCTGGCGTTTGTCACCGAGGAAAGAGACTTGGTACCGGAAGGACTGGCTTACGATCCCGGCCAAAATCTCTATTACCTAAGCAGCCTCAATCGCCGCAAGATCGTAAAGATCACCGCCGAAGGAAGAGTTTCGGACTTCGTGCCCGCTGGCCGCGACAATTTACTGCCAATTCTGGGCATTCGCCTTGATCCGCGCGATGGCACAGTGTGGGCCAATTCGTGGGCGGAAGCTCCAGGGCGCTCCGAGCTTCTTCACTTTGACGCGGCGGGCAAATTGCTAGGCCGCTATGCGCTGATAGATGCCGCGAAGCATGGCTTCAACGATCTCGTGGTGCGCAAGAGCGGCGAGATTTTTCTGACCGACAGTGTCGGTAATCAAGCATTCCGGTTCGATCCTTCCGCTCATACTTTTGCGCAACTATCCGTGCACCGCCCGCTCTCGGGCCCCAATGGAATTGCGCTTGCCGAGGACGACCGCCAGCTGTTCGTCGCGGATGACTTCGGCGTTGTGCGCGTGAGCCTCGAAGACGGCGTCAGCAGCGATGTCAACCCCGGCCCGCGCAGCACATTGGCGGGAATCGACGGCCTCTACTGGTACAAAGGCAGCTTGGTGGCCGTGCAGAATGGCATCGGCTCGCCGCGCATCGCAGCTTTCAAACTTTCGAAGGATGGAACCCGCGTGACGCAAACCACCGTTCTCGAAAATCGCTCTGGCTTTACTTCGCTTCCCACCACCGGAGCGATTCACGGCAATGATTTCTATTTCATCGCGAACAGCCAAGTCGACAACATGAATGGCGATAAGGTGATGGATGTGACGAAACTTGCTGCCATTCGCATTGCCGTGGTGCGGCTCCCTTGATCGTTACGTTCGAAGGGGCGGGAAATTCAGTAAAGTGGAAATTCGACGGCCGTCACCGTACAGTAGAGAGGAAATCGAATTACGGGCGAGCGCGGCATCGCGGAGGCAGCTATGAACGGAACCCCAAAACTTTGGAGCGGCGCAGTCTTATTTGCCATTGCGGCCGGCCTCGCGCTGCTGCCGCAGCACGCTGCTTCCCTCACCCCGAGTGGAACGAACCCATCTCAATCGGCACCCGATGAGCCGGTTCCCGCCTTTCACGCGCAGGCGCCCCAGGGCGAGCTCCCCGCGACCATGAATCCCGAACTCTTCACCGATCCTGTGGTGCAAAACGCCTACACCGTCGCCGCCAGGATCAAAAAGACGCTCTACCGCGAGCCTTGCTACTGCCACTGCGACCGCAGCCAGGGCCACGGCAGCCTGCTGGATTGCTTCGCAAGCAAGCACGGCGCCGGATGCAACATCTGCATCGCCGAAGATTTGTATGCTTATGAGCAGTCCCGCAGCGGCAAGACCGCCGCGCAGATTCGCGCCGGAATCATCAAAGGCGATTGGCAATCATTGGATTTCACAAAATACCAGAAACCTCTTCCAATAAAGTAGGCTCTGCAAAATTCTGAAGACGCGATTCAAGCTTCGCGTAACGCCGTGGCCTCATCATCCGTCACACAGGCAGATCGTCTGGCGGTTGAAATCCATACCGAGTGGCCACCGCCGCGGTTCCTCATCAAATCCAAACAGGGGCGAACAATGTCTAAGCGGTTTTTTTCTGCTGGGTGCATCTTGGCGGTATTGGGTTTTTTGGCACTGGCAATAACGGGCATCAGTCTGCGCGCCTCGTCGAAGGCCGCGGACAAATCCGGTTCGTGGGGATTCGATACGGCGAATCTCGATAAGACATGCAAGCCTTGCGACGATTTTTATCAATTCGCCATGGGCGGATGGATGAAGGCCAACCCGATTCCCCCGGAGTACTCCACGTTTGGCAGCTTCACCCGCCTAGCGGACCAGAATCAGCAGAATCTTCGCCAGATTCTCGAGGATGCCGCAAAGACCAAGGCTGCGCCTGGTTCGAATGAACAAAAGATCGGCGACTATTACGCCGGGTGCATGGACACCGCGGCGATTGACGCCGCCGGAACCAAGCCCATCGAGCCGGAACTCGCGCGAATCGCCGAGGTCAAGTCCATCGCCGGCCTGCAAACCGAAGCGGAACGCCTGCAAAGCATGGGCGTCGGCGTGCTCTTCCGTTTCACCTCGCGCCAAGACCTCAAGGACAGCACCATCATGATCGGCGGCGCTTCACAGGGCGGGCTCGGTTTGCCGGAGCGCGAATACTACACGCGCAACGACGAGAAATCGCGGCAGCTTCGCGATGCCTACGTCAAACACGTGTCCACCATGCTCGCTTTGCTCGGTGATCCCAGTGACAAGTCCGCGGAAGAAGCAGCCGTGGTCCTGAAGATCGAGACCGCGCTGGCCAGCGTCTCCACGAAAAACACCGAACTCCGTGATCCGGAGAAGAACTATCACGTCATGACCGTCGCGGACCTGAAGACCCTCACGCCCAATTTTTCCTGGGAGGCCTATTTTCGCGCGGTGGGCCATCCGGAGCTGAAACAGATCAACATCGGGCAGCCCGATTTCTTCAAGGGACTCGATGCGCAATTGACGGCTACGCCGCTCGACGACTGGAAAACGTATTTGCGCTGGCACCTGGTCAACGCCGCCGCGCCCGGGCTTCCGGAGAAATTCGTAGCCGAAGAATTCGATTTCCGCGGCAATACGCTGACAGGCGCCAAGGAAATCCAGCCACGGTGGAAGCGCTGCGTGCAATCCACTGACCGCGCCCTGGGCGAAGCTCTTGGGCAGCTTTACGTCAAACGATATTTTCCGCCTGAGGCCAAGGCCCGCGCGCTCGAAATGGTGCACAATCTGCTCGCCGCCCTCAACGACGATTTGCGGACCCTCTCCTGGATGAGCCCGGAGACACGCGCGCAAGCCACCGCAAAACTCAAGGCCTTTACCGTAAAGATCGGCTACACCGATAAGTGGCGCGATTATTCTTCGCTGAAGATCGAGCGTTCCACTTATCTCCAGAACTTCATGCGCGGCACGGAGTTTGAGTTCGCACGCCGCCTGGACAAGATCGGCAAGCCCGTTGACCGCACGGAATGGACCATGACGCCGCCCACCGTCAACGCCTACAACAACAGCGGTATGAATGAAATCGTGTTTCCCGCAGGCATCCTGCAGCCACCCTTCTACGATCCCAAAGCCGACGATGCCGTGAACTACGGCGGCATGGGCGCGGTTATCGGCCACGAAATCACGCACGGGTTCGACGACGAAGGCTCGAAGTTCGACGGCCACGGAAACCTGCGCGATTGGTGGACCACCGAGGATCGCAAGAATTTTGACGAGCGCGCCGGTTGCGTGCAAACGCAGTTTGACGGCTACGAAGTCGAGCCCGGTTTGCACCAGAACGGCAAGTTGGTTCTCGGCGAGAGCATTGCAGATCTTGGCGGCCTAGCCATCGCCTATGCCGCGTATGAAAAATCACTCGAAGGCAAGCCACGGCCGAAAGACATTGAAGGCTTCACGCCCGAACAACGCTTCTTTCTGGGCTGGGCACAGGTCTGGGGCGCGAATCAGCGGATGGAAGCCGCGCGGCTGCAGACAAAAACGAATCCGCATCCTCTTTCGCGCTTCCGCGGCATCGGAGCGCCTTCCAACCTGGCGGAATTCGCCAAAGCCTTCGGCTGCAAGAAGGGCGACGCCATGGTCCGCGAACAGGCTTGTAAGATCTGGTGAAATAGTACTGTAGGACGGGATGAATCTGGGTAGTCGTGCGCGAAGTGCGTCCTAGAAGTGGAAAACGAGTCCGGCGCCAAGCTCGAAATTGTTTTGGGACTGGCTGAAAAATCCCGTTCGGACGTAGTTTCCTTCCAACCGCCCGGATAGACGGGTATTGATCGTGTAATCGACACCACCGCCCGCCTGGATGGCGAACGAGTTCTTGCCGCCCGCCGCCGTTTGCGGCATTTCATGAGCTCCGCCGAAGATCGCGTGCAGCCACGGTTCCCATTTTCTTTCCCGGTAGGCGATCTTCGGTCCCGCACCATACACCACCAACTTCACGTGTTCGCGGTCGAAAATTTGCGGCGCAAACGTGGCCGAAACATTTCCTTCGATACCAAACCATTCGTTGGTGAAATACGTTATGGATGTCTTGATTCCTACGGCGCTGGCATTGAAGATGGACGAGCGAAACCGCACCCAATCCACGCCAATTGCCAGCTCCCAGCGAATCATATCGCCGCGGGAGTACAAGAACTTCGGCTTGGGCGGAGGAGCGCCTGGGTCAGCCGGATCGAGCGGCACGGCCAATGCCGTTGCCACCACGGGCGCTTCAAACGCATTCACCGCTTTGGCCGGCGCCAGAAAAAACGGGTCGCTCGCGGTCATGAAGCTGATCGACGATGGCCTCGGAACGCTGCTCGCCGCGAAGCCCTCCGCTACGTTCACCGTCTCATTCGGATCGCCTGGCGCAATCTCCTGCGCCTGCGCCATCGACACGCCTCCCAGCACCAGCAACGCTGCCGCAAAAAGCCTTTTCATGTTGCTCCCCTTAGAGGGCTGGCCCCACGCCTGGGTTTAGCCACCCTGCTACGGTAAACAACACCACGCCCCTTTGTCTATGTTCTTTCGCAAAAAAGAACAAAAGAGAAAAGGGCGGAGGGTAGTTCCCAGGGTGAATCCCTTTCCAGGCGAATGCGAAATCAGCGGCCGTGGCGAAGATAGTCGTCAGTCTTGTTCAGCCAGTCTTCGCGCGGAGGGTCGAAGACGTCGAGGTCCACGGTGTCTTCGAGGGCCCAGGCCTCGTGGGGCATGTTGGAGGGGATGCACAGCACTTCGCCGGCGCGCACGATGATCTCTTTGCCGTCGATGGCAAACTTCAGCGCGCCTTCGAGGATGTACGTCACCTGCTCGTTGTGGTGCTGGTGCCGCGGCACGTGCGCGCCCTTTTTCAACAACACGCGCGCCAGCATGATTTTGTCGCCGACCAGCATTTCCCGGTCGATCAGCGGATTCAAGGGCTCGCGTTCCACGTTTTTCCAGGCGATGTGTTTCGATTGCGCAGGCGTGCTCATTTCATCTCTCCATACAATCGTGAGGCGTTGTCGTGCAGATACAGGTGCGCCAGTTCGAGCGCCTTCTCTTCCGTGAACGCGCCCTCGGCAACGAGTTCCGCCAGCGCCGCGGCCGCCGCCGTTCGCGCGGAGCGCACAGCCAGCCAGAAGGTCTCTTCCGCCCCAACGGCGTCGTTGAATGGGAAAGCGTCCGATCCGAACATGATTTTTTCCGGATACAGCGAAATCCACTGTTTCAGGATGTTTTTCAGCTCCGATGGATAAACGTAATAGCCCAACAGCGACGAATCCGTGTACACGTTTTTCGCCGCGGTCATCCAGATCATGTCCAGCGTGTACGGATACCCGCCGTGGATCAGCACGAATTTCACTTTGCTGTAGCGCGGGTCGCGCACCACGTTTTCCAGATTCAGGGGATTGCCGTTGCGCAGGCTGAAATAATCGCCGATGCCCACGGCGCTGTGAAAATGAACCGGAAGATTCAGCTTTCCCGCTTGATCGATCAGCGCGCGGAAAATGTAGTCCTGAAACGTGTGGTAGTCCTCTTCGCTCGGGACGCCGCCGGAACGGTACTTGGTGTAGATGGCTTCGGCTCTTTCGCGCGGCGGATCGCGGAAATAGAGCGTGCGGAAATAGGCGGCTTCAAACTTCATGGCCACGCCGCCTTTTTTCTGGTTGTCGGCGAGCGTTTGGCGCACGAAAGATTCGAAGCCCGCAAGATCGGCGGGGAGGCCGTCAACGCCTTCCTGTTTTTTGTAGCGTTGCAGAACTTTTTCCTGCAACGGGATATACACGCCCATGTCGCCGTTCTTTGCGGCCTGGTCGTGATTGTCGAAGGGAAAGAGGAAAGAATCTACGAAAAACACCCAATGAAAGCGCTTGGGGTTCAAGTAAGGGGCAAGGGCCACGCGATTCGCAAGGCACGTCTCGATGTTCACTTTGTCCAGTATGCTGTCAAAGTATGCGGTTCCACCTGCTGTTTCCGCTGCTTTCTTTTTGTCGATCAGCCACTTGGCGTGCTCCGGCGAGAAATCGTCAAAGGGGTAGCCGAAAAGAGATTTCGCCGCCGCGACGAATTCCGGATTGGAGTCCCGGAGGCGCAGCACGGTACTTTCGTCGGGCGGGGAAGCCATGGCGTCCATGTCGGAATCGTCGGGAAATGTGGCGTGGGAATGGTTGTCGTAAATGGGAATGCGATCGATCTGCTTCAGCAGGCGGTCGTAGATTTTTTGGACGTCGCCAACGGGTAGCGGCTTGGCCTGCGCTTGCGCCGCGCTCGCACACTCGAACGAAAGAAGAAAAGCCGCCACGAAGTGAATCAAATGTTTCATTTTCCCGATTCTCATGATTGTCCGCCGCTCGCTTCACAGCGCATCTCTGGGATTTCGCGCCACGATGCTGAAAAGTCTGAAGCGCCAATCTTAGCGGGAAACCGCGGCACGCCAATGCGTGGAAACGCGCTGCATGCGCTCGAGAGCTTCTTCCAGCAAATTCCGCGCGCCCACCAGCGAAAATCGCAAATAGTTTTTCCCGCCCGGACCAAACGCGGCGCCGGCAATTCCTGCGACGCCAGCTTCTTCGAGAAGCAGCTTTTGCAATTCTTCGGCGGAAAGTCCGGTGTCTTCAATGTTCACCCACGCGTAAAACGCGCCGTCCGGCGCCTGGCAGCGAAATCCCGGGATTCGAAGGAGCCCCGCGATGAATTGATCGCGGCGTTTGCGGTATTCCGCGACCATAGAGTCGACGGCATTGGTGGAATCGCGCAACGCTTCGATGGCCGCGACCTGGGTGAACTCCGCCGTGCAAGTAAATGTGTTCAGGACCAGCAAATCCATGGCGTCGATCACGGGGACGGGAGCGACGGCGTACCCGAGGCGCCAGCCGGTCATGGCAAAGCTCTTGGAAAAGCCGTCGATGATCACGGTGCGATCGGCCATGCCAGGGAGCGTTCGAATGGATTTGTATTCGCCGACGAAAAGGATGCGCGCATAGATTTCGTCGGACAGAATCCAGAGGTCGTGTTTGGCGGCGAGTTCGCTGAGTCTCTGGAGATTGGAATCGGTGAAAACCGTGCCCGTGGGATTATTCGGCGAATTGAAAATAATCATGCTGGTGCGCGACGTGATTTTTCGCGCGATTTCATCGATGTCCGGCTGAAATTTGTTCCTTTCTTCCAGGCCGAACGGAACGGCCACCGCACCCAAACCGCGAGTGAACGACGGATAAATCGGAAAACTGGGATCTGGATAGAGCACTTCGTCGCCGGGCTCGATGAGCGCCATCATGGCCAGAGAAAGCGCCATCTTGCAGCCGGGAGCGACGAGAACTTCCTCTGGGGGAGCGTCCACTCGGCGCGTGCGTTTCAGATACTCGGCAATTGCCGTACGCAAAGCAGGTATGCCACGTGTGGAGCAGTAGCGGTCGCGCCCGGAAGCGACAGCATTGCGCACGGCGTCCACGACAGGAGCGGCGGCATGAAAATCCGGCTCGCCCAGCTCGAGATGAATGATCGAGCGGCCTTGCGCTTCAAGTTCCTTGGCGCGAGAAAAAACGGCCAGCGCTCCTTCGCCGTTCAATTGAGAAACACGCGATGCGATTCGAGTCATGATCTAGTCCGGGCGGAATCTTACCACTTCATGGGTGGTGCTGGCGTTTTCCTGACAACACTCGCAAGCCAAAATGGATTTGAGAGAGGCGGAGGAGGGCACCCGAATATACGAATGCCCCGGTCTGCCAAATGTTCTGCAATCTAGAACGCATAGCGCAAGGAGAATTGGATCAAACGCGGCACACCGCGCGTGCTCACAATCTTGCCGAAGGGGCTGTTTGGGAAAGCGATCGTCTCGACATCGGTCACGGCAGGATTCGCAAAATTGGCATGGTTCCACAGGTTGAACATGTCAGCGGTGAAGCGGAGCGATTGGCGCTCCGTCAGACGAAAGTTCTTGATCAACGAGAAGTCCCAGTTTTGCTGGTGCGGGCCACGGTAAATATTCCTGCCGAGATCCCCGAATCCGTTGACACAGAAGTTCGCGTCCGCGGCGCACTGAGCCTGATTTTGCGGCAGGACCGGTACAGTCGCAAAGTTCGCCGGATTCAGATAGCCATTGAGACGAGTGTGGATGTCGCCGCTAGAATAGCCGCCATTGATGGACGCGCCAGCAGCGAGGTTCGCCGTCAAGGTGGAGGTGCTTCCGTTCAGAATAAAAGCCGTACCGGAGGCGGTGTCGAAAATCGAGAAAGGCAGCCCGGACTGGAAAATGGTCACGCCGGTGACTTGCCAGCCACCGAGAAGAACGTGGGTGAGGCCGGCAGAATGGCGGAGGAACGGTAAATCGTAAACGTAACTGACGACGAACCTCTGCGGCCGGTCAAAATCGGAAAGGCCACGTGACGCATCCAAGGTGCTTTCATTGTTAAAAGCGGTATCGAAGGCGGGATTTCCCGTGGACGTCGCATCCGTCGATTTGGACCAAGTGTAGGCAGCCTGCAGATAGCCCTGAGACCAGCGGCGCGACAGCGTCGTTTGCAGTGAGTGATAGTGCGAGTAGGCGTCATTGGCAAAAATCTGATAGCCGCCGTAGCCGTTCAGACCCGGCGTAGGCGTCCTGGCGACGGCATTCGAGAGCGTGTCGGTGGTGATGGTGTACTGGTGGCCGTTGACGTCCGTAACGTGGACGGGAGTAACTGTGGCGTCCAAAGACTCGATGGCATCGCGCGTGTCTCGCAAATGCACGGCGTGGGTTCCCACGTATCCGACCTCGAGCACCCACTGCTTGCCGAGTGCCCGCTGAATCGTCAGGTTCCATTGTTGCGTGCTCGGCACCTTGAAGTGACGCGGCACTTCGAGGACGAAGATGCTCGCGGCGCCGACGCCATTGCAACCAGCCTGATTGGCATAGACTGGCGATTGTGTGGAATCAAATGTCGGCGTGCTGGTGCCGTTCAAGACGAATCCCTGAAGGACGGATGCGCAACCCACAAAGCCCGGACTCAATTGGCCTGCAGCCGGAAGCGCGTTTGGATTGGTCATGCCGAATTGCGGGGAAGTACACCACGGATTCTGAGGCGCAGGGTTGCTTGGTGAGCAGGCCTCGAAAAAATTCGTCAAGCTGCCCGGAAGGCCCGGAGCACCGGCAATGGGAATAAACGGCGCTTGAAAGCTGAGTTGATCCACTGCGCCGATATCCTCGCGAACATAGTAGATGCCATAGCCCGCGCGAACCGTGGTGGTATGTTTGCCGAAGAGATCGTAAGCCAAGCCGATGCGCGGTCCAAGACCCCGGGCGTATTGATTGTGGAAGGTGCTTCCATTACCGGAACCGGACAAGCCCGCGACGCCGAGGGTGTTGACGCAACCGGGATAGACAAAAGGATTCTGGCCTTGCAGCGTCAGGTCCGATTCCAGGTTGCCGATATGGCAGAGGCCATCCTGCCAGGCGCCAAGGAACTCAGTCCGCAATCCCAGATTCAATGTGAGGTTTTTGGTCGCTTTCCAATCGTCTTGAGCGAATACCGCAAAATCATTCTGTTGGTATTGGTGGTTAAAAACGCCGCCGCCGCCGAAGCTTCCTGTTGGAGCGCCTTCCAGGAATTCCTGAAAATCGCTCAGGCCGCCGCTCTGGCTGGAGAAGAAAAGTTGCCCGTTGAAGACCTGTGGGAATAATTTGTGGAGGTTCACGAAAGTCATTTCGCCGCCGAAGCGCAGGACGTGCGAGCCATGAACCCAGGAAACGGTGTCGATAAAATTGTAATTGTTTTGTTCCTGATGCTGGTCAGCCTGGGGAGTTGGGCCGAATTGAAACCCCGAAGTGTTGAAGGTAAATTTGTACATGTTATCCGTGAGGTTGTTCGTCGGCCGATTAATGCCGAGGGCCGTGGCCGTGGCTCCAGTGGGGGCAGTATTGATGGAAGAATTGTTGATGTGCACCAGCCCAAAGCGCAACTCGTTCACCAGCGTCGGTGAAAAGAGGTGCGTCTCGGTAATGCCCAGGAAGCGGTCGCGCACAGGCAGGGTGTAAGGGAAATTCAAATCAGAGGCCGCGATGCCGCCACCGAGGGAAGCCTGAAGGCCGCCGGCGCCAAAGGGTTCAAATGTTTCCGAGTTTGAATAGAAAAAGCGCTCGGAGATTTTGTCCGCGCCGCCGTGGAATTCACGGTCCCAATTCGCGGTGAATTGATCATCGGTATATTTCCCGGGCTGGCTGACGGCGAAGGAGACGGGAGAACAAGCAGCCGTGCCGCTTGGAACCGCAGGAGCAGGATACAGGTATCCTCCGGCGCCTCCACCAAACTGGTTGCTCTTTACATTGAGAAGCGCAACAACCACGGGATCGATGCTGGGGACGCCGCAATCCGCTGCCAAAGCGGCGGCATTAGCCGGGCCGCGATCGGCAGCGGGTATGTAGGGAATCGTCGTGCTAATGAACGTGCCCGGCGAAAGACCACTGCGCTGGCGCGTGCCCTGATAATTTACGAAGAAGAAGCCCGCTTTTTCCGTGACTGCCGGGCCTCCGAAGCTGAAGCCAAACAGGTTTTGCCTGACGACCGGGCGTTTCTGGCCGCTGGCGTTCAAGAAATAGTCATTGGCATCGAGCTTGTCGTTTCGAAAAAATTCATAGGCGTCGCCGTGAAATTGTCTGGTGCCGCTCTTTAGCACCGCGTTGATGTTGCCGCCGCCATTCCGTCCCTGGCTGGCGTCGTAAAGCGAAGTCTGCACTTTGAATTCCTGGATGACATCCACGTTCGGCAACGGAGTGTTGGTGAGCTCGGCCACGTTGTAATCGGTCGCGGAGATGCCTTCGATCAGGTAGTTGTTGTTGTCCTCGCGCTGCCCGTTGACGATCATGCGCACATCGCCGCGGCCCAACTGGGTGGAGTTGTTCAGTTCGCTTTGAGCGCCCGAGGAAAGGGTCAGCAATTGCTGAAAGTTCTGGGTCGCCAGCGGAAGCTCGCGGACGGTTTCGGTGCCTAAGGACTGGCCAGTGGTGGCGTTGGTGGTTTCCACGCTGGTAATCTGCGCGGAGATTTCCACCTTTTCCGAGACGGTGCCGGGCTTGAGGGTAATAGTGATGCGCGTGGTCTCGGTGATATGCACCTCCACGCCGAGGGCCTTGGCTTCCGAGAAGCCTGCCTTGTTCACGACCACGTAGTAGTTGCCGGGAGGGAGCAGAGTTGCGGCAAACGAGCCTTCGGAGTTCGTAGTGAGCCTGCGCGCGAGCTCTTCCGTGCGCGCATCGATTATCTGAACATCGGCGCCGGCTACCGAGCCACCAGTTGTGTCCGCCACCACGCCGCTGATCGCGCCAGTCGCGCCGCCCTGTCCAAACGCGCGTGCTCCGGTCAGGAATACCGTGAGAAACACTACGGCGAACAAGAATCTAAGAATGCTTCGCATAAATCCCCCTCAGGTATTAAGACTCAATAGCTCCGCCACCGTGAGCGCACTCACCCAGATCAGAAAAAACTCTTTTCCTGGAGAGGATAACGGACTGCCGGACACGATGCGGAAGCATGATGACACTTCCCCCTGTTGAAACTAACGTTTCACTTTCAGTGTGTCAAGAAACTAAAGAATGAAATCCCGAATTGATCCTATTGTCCAACGGGATCCGATTCGTGCCACTGCGATTGCCTTGCTATTCGATTCCCACCATTTCGCGAGGCATGCTTGACGCCGTCCTGTGCGGGGCGAGACCATGACTTAGGGCACAGGGACGGGAAACCTGCCGACTCTGTAAATCGTCTAATAAACTGGGCCACGTCCCCGGGTAGAGGTTCCTATGATTTCTCGCAAAGTGATTCCTTCCATATCGATGATTTTGATCTGCTGGCTCTGGGCTGGCGCGCAGTCGACTGCTGCGGATACCAGCCACATTCGCATCATCCGCCTGAGCCTTGTCCAAGGCGACGTCCGAGTGACTCGGGATTCGCATGGAGACGCGCTTGCCGATTCCAGCAACGTATGGGAGACGGCGGAAGCGAATCTGCCCATCCGCCAGGGTTACGCCCTGGCAACAGACAATGGCCGCGCCGAAGTCGAATTCGAGAACGGCGCAATGGCCTTCCTGAAGGAAAATACAATTTTGGAGTTTTACGACCTGTCGCTCAAGGATGGCGCGCGCACGACGCGACTGGTTCTGCGGCAAGGCAGCGCGGCCTTCTACGTCAATCCGGAGACGGGGGACTACTTCAGCGTCACGGGCGGCGATTTCACGGTGGAAGCCTCGACCCGAAGCACGTTTCGGCTGGACAATTACGATGATGGCAGCACGGTTGAAACCATGAAGGGCCACGTCACCGTTCTGCACAAAGAGCAGACCAAGCGAGTCGACAAAGGCCAGTCGCTTTCGATGAAGGCCGGTGACGATGATTTCATGAACGCCGTACGCCTGGCGGAGGAAGATGATTTCGACCGCTGGGTTTCCGGACGCGTCGACAGCGTGGCCACGGCAACCAACGCCGCACTTCAGTACACCGGCTCACCCTACTACGCTTCCGGTTTTGCCGATCTTTACACCTACGGCGCTTTTTCTTCCTGCGGAGCCTATGGATTTGGCTGGAGGCCTTTCGGTGTGGGCGCCTCGTGGTCTCCCTTTTCGACGGGACAGTGGATCTGGGATCCGGGGTTTGGCTGGACGTGGATTAGCGCTCATCCCTGGGGCTGGGCTCCGTATCACTACGGCGGTTGGCTGTTTGATTCCTCCTGCGGCGGATGGTTTTATTCTCCGCCGTTGTTTTTAGGAAACCCGGGCGGCCGGGGGAGGCGTTTCCCGCGCGGCGTGCATCCTCCTCATCCGATCTACCGGCCGGTCACAGGAGTTTTCGTTCGCAACAATGGGAAGTTGGGAATCGTGCCCATGCATCCGCTCGATGAAAAGGGCAAGACACCTTTGAATTTGGGGCACGGTGTTTTTGCTCCCGTCATGGCGAAGGGCGTGAACGAGCCAATCACCGTGGTGAAGCAGGGACAGAAATGGGAAACTTTGAAGTCGGTGCCACGTGATTCGCTAAACGGCAACCTGGTTGCCACCACTCCCCCGGTTCATGTTTCAAAGACCGTTGTGGAAGGCAGTTCAGGAGCACGGGTTATTTCGCTGAGCAAAGATTCATCCATCATTTACGATCCGCGGGAACATCGATTTGTGAATTCGAGTGGTTCTGGTCAATCTACCGCCGTGCACGCGAGGGAAGCCGCTTCGGAAAAGGGACAGGCTGGCGGCGTAGCAGGCGAACGCGCGAGCAACGCTCCCGCTAAGCCCGCAGTGCCTGTAGCGACACGAGGTGCAACTCCAGCGCCGCCGGCACGCAGCGTGACGCCGCCTCCGGCGCCGCGTTATTCGGGGGCCGAACGAGGAAGTTCCGGCGGAAGAAGCGGCGGTTCGAGCGGGTCAGCAGCGTCGAGCGGCGGCAGTGCAGGTCGATCGTCCTCGTCGGCGTCGTCTTCCTCGTCGTCTGCCGGGGCTTCGCATCCCGCTGGCGGCAGGCCGCACTGAAGCTGATTCAGAACGAGCGTGACGCTGAATCCTAATTACAAAAAATCATACCGGCATAACCTACGACAGCATTGCCATCGCCGGAGACATCCGCTGACGTGGCGTATTTCACCAGCTCTGATTTCTTCGCGCCCAAAGAATTGAGCGCGGTGAGCATGGCCACGGCGGGCCCGAGGCCGCACATGGAAATATCTTCGCTGCGGCAGGTGTCGTAGAGTCGGCCCGGAGCGAAAGCCAGCAATTGATCGATGGCTTTGTGATCTTTGACGCGCGTGGTGGCGTCATCTTCGTAGTGATTCAGGTCGGAAGTGGTCAGCAGCAGTACGTCGTCTTGCAAGGATGCAAGCACTCGTCCAATCGCTTCGCCCACGCTGACCAGATCTTCGAAACGCACCGTTCCGAGAGCGATGGGAACGAACGTGAAACGCGGCACAAGTACCTGTAGAAATGGAAGCTGGACTTCGAGCGAGTGCTCCGCGCTGTGGGCTACGCTGTCTTCGCGCAGCAGCGAGCAGGCCTTTCGCAAAGCGGCCGCGAGATGCTCGTCAACGGGCGCATCGCCCAGCGGCGTGCGCCAGGCGCCGTTCGAAAGGATGGCGGCTTGTTCGCCCCGCGGAAAGTGGCGCACTCCGAGAATCAGAATCTTACTGGGAATGGAAATGCGCGCAAGCACCGCGCCGGCTACGTGGCCGGAATAGACATATCCCGCGTGCGGCACAAGGCAGGCTCTGACGCGAGCAGGTTCGATGGGCGGAACAGATTTTGTGAATTTGCGAACGAGCGCGGTCAGTTCGAGCGGGTCAGCAGGGTAAAAACGTCCAGAGACGGCAGGCAGGCGAAGCATGCTGCAGCTCCGCGAATCAGACAGGCTTCGAAGGCTTCCCTTTGATCTTCATGGCTTTTTGCGTTGCAGGGTCGTAGAAAATCGTGACTTTATCGCCGTACTGGTAGCCACCCTTGTCGACAATCTGCTGCATTTTGGCCGAGGCCGCTTCAGAAAGCGGGAACGTCTGGATGGACAAATCATTGCCCTTCGCGCGTACGGTGATTTGAGCGATGTTGGCGTGTTGCACGAAGCCCTCGAATTTTGCCAGCCCGGTGGGTTTTGGTTTCGGTTTTACGGCATTCACGATAATCGGTACGGCGGTATCCACTACAATGGGCGACACCGGAGTTTGTGCCGCGGCAGGCGAAGAAAGAGCGCCGCAAGCCGCAAGCAACAGCGGTAAACCGAATCCGGCAACTTTGCTGAGACTCTTCATTCCATCTCGTCCGTGGCGATTCGCAGGGACTTCAGAAATCGCACATCCTGGGGCGTCATCGAAAGCCGGGCCGCCGGCTTCTTGTCATTATCTTCGGAAAAGGGCTCCTGATCCACTTGAATGCGCAAGGACTCGAGGAAGCGGCGGTCGTGGGTGGTCAACTTGGCGGCCTCGACAGCGGCCGCGTCGCGCTTCGCGAGCCCGATGGTGGCGTCCAGCTTGAGGACGATATCGTAGCCGTGCGCGCGCACTCCGGCAATCGCTCCGGTGATGCGGTCGGAGTCGGACACCGTGTCGTTGATCGCGTGTCCCAGTTCACGGAGCAGGTTTTTCAGGTGATCGTCGAGTTGCAAGGGCGAATCTCCCAGACTTCTTCCGTCATTTTAGGCCGACGAATGGTTGGATACAAGAGAGCTTGGGTGTGTTGTCTCCAATCCGTTCACAGTACCTTTGGTCAGGTTTCATTGGCCAGGAAGACCTGAATCACTTA